>Ga0114956_1000006_pt1 | contig 94902 bp, 89 predicted proteins | sample MaitaG_FD_87304 | JGI IMG/M metagenome (GOLD analysis project Ga0114956, IMG submission 87304) | Marine algal microbial communities from Maine, USA - Maine_Asex2 metaG | ecosystem: Host-associated > Algae > Red algae > Unclassified | place: Maine, USA | collected 2015-01-05 | reverse complement strand
GATGAGGTCGGTGAGGTCGACCAGCTCGGTGTCGTCACCGTTCGAGCACCCCGCGATAAACGCCAGCACGGCGACGACGAGAGCGAGACTCTTGGAACCCATGGGTCCAGTATTGCGGGCCAGGTAGAAGGTGTGAGTCCGGGCCCGAGGTCTAGTAGCTGGGCAGGGCTTGATCAATATTCACAAAGACCGACCAGAGCACCGGCAGGAACGGCACTACTGCAAAGGCGTAGAGGGTCCATTTGCGGTTTAGGCGGTGGCCGATAAACCACGCGGCCAGCCAGATGGCCCCGCCAGCAACACCCCACATGATTGCGGGTCGAATTTTGGTGCGGTCGCCATTGAGGCCTTCGCCGAAATCGTCGTTCTCGCTGAGCGGCCCCTGAGCAGCCGTGAGCTCGATGTCGTCAGTCGAGCGATCGACGCTGTCATCAGTCGCGCCGTCACCGACGCCGCCATTGTCTTGTGCTACCTCGATGGATTCGGGCGCTGCGCTATCGCTCTCGGCTACCTCGCTGGCGTCGGTTTCTACCGCGCTGTCGACTTCGGCTGCTGCGTCGGTGTCGAGCGGGTTGCCGTCTGCGTCGACGCTCGGGTCGTCGTCAGCCGCCACTTCGTCGCTCATTACCGAGTCGATGTCGCTTGCTGTCTCAGCGGTCTCGATCTCTTCGCCCTGAGCCCGCTCATCTTCGGCGCCCGCATCGAGCTCGACAGGCGCGAGGTCGACATCTTCGCCGCGGTCCACGGTTGGTGCTGGTTCGCCAACCAACTCGGCCTGCACAATGATTCGTTCACGTGCGCTGTACTTGGGGTGACATGCGGTGAGAGTGAGGAGATTCTCGCCGCTCTCTTGACCAAGTACCCAAGTATCGCTCGGGCTCACGATGAAGTAACCCCGTTCGACGCCGTCATCGCCCATATTGCCCCGCACGACGTAGGTGAAGGTGCCCTGAATGGTCTGCACCACGATCTCGGCGCCGGGCTGAAGCTCATCTACCCGGTGGAACGGCGCGCCGTAGGTTGTGCGATGGCCAGCGATAGCCGAGTTGCCGCCCATGCCCGGGTTCGGCGTGCTGCCGTAGTGACCGGGACCTTTGCGAAGGTCTTCTACTGATACGCCAGCGACGACGATTTGATCGACGTTGATATCGGGAATGACGATGCGGGCCAGACTGTCGCCGGCCTCGGGGTACAGGGCATCGAGAAACTCGGGGGAGTAGTCGATTTCTTCTGGCTCAGGTTCGTCTTCAACTACCTCGGTTGTCGCGGCAGTATCGGTATCGGTGTCTTCGACGTCAGCATCGTCGACTTCGGGCTCAACTTCGGTGGAAGCCAGATCGGCTTCTCCCGCGACGTCAGAGTCGAGAAGTTCAAGAAAGTCATCTTCGAGGCTGCCTTGCGCCTGCGAGTGCTGGAACCCCGTGCCCCACAGTTGATAGCCGACGAACAGAAGCACGATGACTCCTGCGCTGATGAGAGCGCGCCCAATTGCGCCTAGTACCCGTGCCAATCGCATCCGCTAAGTATGGACGCTTCGCTGTCAATTGTGGGCGCGGGCCACGCGGCAATTCGGGCCGCAGCGCCGCTCAGCGACGTAGCCCTTACGCTGGCGTCACGATTCGTAGCGACCAAGCTGGGACAGCTCACATGGAGCACGCCGTCGAGGTAGAACAGGCAGTTGTCGTGCTCAACGGCTTTCCCGCGCTCGCTCAGCTCGACCTAACGCTCCCGACGGGTTCGGTGAGCCTGGTGCAGGGGCCGAACGGCGCTGGCAAGACAACGCTCTTGCGGTTGTTGGCCGGGTTGGTGCCACTGAAGTCGGGCCGGGCAAGGGTGCTCGGTCTCGACGTGGTTACCCAGCGCCGCCAGGTACGTGCGGCAGTAGGAATGATGGCGCCATCATCGATGCTCTATGACGATCTCACGATTGTTGAGAATTTGCAGTTCTGGTCTGAAATGTCTGGGCACCAGACCACTCGCGGAACCGGCGACCGTCGCACTGCTCTTGATGCAGTGCTGGGTCGGCTCGAAATCGCGAGCATCGCGCATCAACCCGTCTCGACGCTTTCAACTGGCCAGCGCCGCCGGGCCGCGCTTGCTGCTGTCGCGATGCGGCGACCACGGTTGTGGTTGCTTGATGAGCCCCACGCTGGTCTTGACCAGGCGGGGCGAGGTGTCGTCGACAAGCTCATTGTCGATGCGGTAGATGCAGGCGCCACGGTGATCGTGGCATCGCATGAGCTCGATCGTGTGCGCCCGATGGCCTCGCACGTGATCACTGTCGCTGGCGGCATCGTTCACCGCAGCGAGGTCGAGACCGATGCATGAGCCGCGAGGTCGAGACCGATGCATGAGCCGCGAGGTCGCCACCGATGCATGAGCCGCGAGGTCGAGACCGATGCATGAGATAGCAGCGATCGTGCGCAAAGATGTGCGTATCGAGCTGCGGTCTCGGGTCGTCATTACCCAGGTGCTTCCGTTTGCGATGATCGTGCTGATCTTGTTCGGCTTGGCACTCGATGCCGATCGTTCGACGCTGCGCTCGTTCACGCCGGGCCTGTTTTGGGTCACGGTTTTGTTTGCGTCGATTCTTGCGATCCAACGATCGGTGTCGGTTGAGACCGCAGCATCGGCATTCGAGGCGTTGCGGCTGTCGGGCGCCGCTGGGTGGAAGGTTTTCGTCGGCAAAGCAGTTGCGGTTGCGGCACAGCTGATCGCAATTGAGACTGCGATGCTCGGGGGAGTGATTGTCTTTTACCGCTCCTCGGTCGACGAGGTTGTGTTACTCGTCACCTCTGCGCTGGCCGCGACCCTCGCCATTGCCGCGGCCGGTAGCCTCTATGGCGTGCTGGCTGTGGGTAGCGGGGTAAGAGACACGATTCTGCCGATGCTTCTATTGCCGATCCTCGCGCCGGTGCTTGTGGCAGCGACCCGGGCCTTTGGTGACGCCATGGGCGCAACCGCCGTCAACGGCTGGTCTTGGTGCGCGTTGCTTGCTTGTTTCGCCTTGTTATACGGACTGGTCGGCGGCATCGCCTATGGCGTGGTGCTCGAAGACGCATGACGATTACGAATCAATCCGCCCCTGTGTCTCAGGGTCAACCACCCGCTGACTTTTCGGGCACCGCGTCGCCCACCACGCGGTGGCTCGGCGTTGCGGCACTGATTGGTGTGGCGGTCCTGCTGGTGTTTGCGTTCGTGTTGAGCGAACCCGACCAGCGCCTCGACCCTGACACCAATATTGTCATTGGCCAGTTCGATGCAGTTCGGCTTCTGTACGTGCACGTGCCGGTTGCGATCCTTCCGTATCTCGCCTTTTCGATCACTGCGCTCGGCGGCGTGATGGTCCTACTCAAAGGGTCGGCATCGGCGACATGGTGGGATATCACCGCGGCCGCGGCAGCCGAGGTTGGTGTGTTGTTTGCTGGCCTCACGCTCATCACGGGAATGATCTGGGGCCGACCGATCTGGAACACCTGGTGGGAGTGGGGCGACGTGCGGCTCATGACATCGCTAATGCTGTTCCTCGTGTACCTGGGCTATCTCGCGTACCGTCGAGCGATGCCGGTCGCTGAGACTCGAGCCCGGCGTAGCGCAGTCGTTGGCATCGTTGGCATGATCAACATTCCGATCGTGAACCGCTCGGTCGAATGGTGGGAAAACCGCACGTTGCACCAGAAGTCGACCCTCACCGAAATGAAGATTGAAGATCTCACGCTGCTTTCTTTGATCATTGGCTTTGTTGTCTTTGGGCTGATCTTTGTGTGGCTGATGGTGCACCGGTTCCGCATTGGCTGGCTTGAGCACCAGGCAGAGACCGTGGGTCTCGATGCCGCGATTATGCAGCGACGAGCTCAGGCCATGACTGGCACCGGGGTCGATGAATCCGTGGACCACCCCGGACTGACCAAGGGCGGCGACCAATGACCCATGTTGGCTACCTCATTGCTGGTTGGGGCATCACGTTGGGTGCCGTTGGGGTCTACGCGGCCTCGCTCGTGCGCCGTGGTCGTTCGCTGGCCAAGACCGTGCCGCCAGATCGCCAACGGTGGATGACCGCTGATGACTGAACCGATCGACTCGGGCGCCACCGATATTGGGGCTGGCGGGTCAGACGATCTCGACCTGACCCCCCGTTCGACCCCAGAAGATGTTGCAGGCCCGGCTTCGCGTCGACGAGTGGTGCCGTCGTTGTTAGTGCTGGCCGTGATCGCGGCGTTGGGCTTCGTTCTCTTTCAGACGCTTGGCGACACGGCGTTGTTCTTCTACAACGCTGATGAGGCGATCGAGCGGCGCACCGAGCTCGAAGAGCAACGGTTCCGGTTGCAGGGCACCCCGTTCGGAGCGCCAACCTCAATCGAAGTTGAACGGGCTGGCGGCGTCGAAGCCGCTGTGGTCTTCCCGGTAAGGTTCGAGGGCGCGACAATCGACGTGGTGCATGTCGGTGACCCGGCAGCGCTTTTCCAACCGAACGTGCCAGTAGTGCTCGAAGGTCAATGGCAGCGAGGATTGCCCGTCGGCGTTGAGCAGGTCACAGATGGCGCCAATGACGGTTGGCACTTCGCCAGCACCGAGATGATCGTCAAGCACGACAACGAGTACCGCAACGACAACTCGGGTCGACTGAGCGACGCTGAACGCGGAGGTTTCGTCCCCGAGCCATGAATGTTGCGCTAGGTGATGCATCGGTGGTGATTGCGTTCACCGCGTCAGTGATTGCGTCGATCGCATTGCTGGTCGCTCTGCGCACCGGCGACGCACAGCTTCGGCGCTCGGGTATTCGAGTTGCGTGGCTGGTAGTGATCGGGTCGATCGTCAGTTTCGTGATGCTCGAGCGGGCATTGATCACCCGTGACTTCACGACCCGGTTCGTCTTTGAGAACGGAAGCTCGCGCACGCCAGCGCTGTACAACTTTTCGACCGCGTGGGCCGCACTCGAGGGAACGATCGTGCTGTGGGGCCTTGTGCTTGGCGGCTACCTCGCTGTCGTGTTGACCAAGTTCCGTGATCGCGTCGCAGATCCGCTGGTCACGTGGGCGATCGTGGTGATGCTGGCTGTCTGCACGTTCTTCTTTGCACTGATGCTCGGGCCCGCTGATCCCTTCCAGCGGGTCACGCTGCCCGCTGACTTCATCGACGGGCCTGGCCCAAACCCGCTGCTGCAGAACCATCCGTTGATGGCAGCCCATCCGCCGCTGCTCTATCTGGGCTATGTCGGATTCACCGTGCCATTCGCATTTGCGGTCGCTGCTCTTGTAACTGGTCGAGTTGGCGAGGGCTGGCTCGTCGAGACCCGCCGCTGGACGCTGTTCGCTTGGGGCTTCTTGACGCTTGGCATCGTCGCTGGTGCATGGTGGAGCTACGACGTGCTTGGTTGGGGCGGCTATTGGGGCTGGGACCCCGTCGAGAACGTGTCGTTTCTGCCATGGCTCACGGGTACGGCCTATCTGCATTCAGTCATGATTCAAGAGCGCCGAGGCATGCTTCGGGTGTGGAACCTTTCGCTGCTGTGCAGCACGTTTGCCTTGACGATTTTGGGCACGTTCATCACCCGTTCGGGGGTCCTTGAATCGGTGCACGCTTTCAGTGAGGGAGCGGTCGGGCCGCTGTTCTTAGGCTTCTTTGGCTTCGTGAGCGCCGTGGTGATCGGCCTCATTGCCTGGCGCGGCGATCGTCTTCGGGCTCCGGGCCGCATTGACTCGCCACTCAGCCGCGAGGGTGCCTTCCTTGCGAACAACCTGGTCTTTGCGATGTTCGCTTTCGTGATCCTGCTTGGAACCGTGTTCCCGCTCATCGTTGAAGCTCTGCGCGACGAACGCATCAGCGTTGGTGTGCCGTACTTCGAGCGCATGACGATGCCGGTGGGTATGGTCATGCTGTTTCTGATGGCCGTTGCTCCCGTGCTGCCATGGCGCAAGGCCAGCGGTGAGCTACTGCGCAAACGGCTTGAGTGGCCGGCCTGGATGGGCATTGCGGCGATGGTTCTCGCGGTGCTGCTCGGCGGCCGCGGCTTGACGCCGATGATTGCGTTCGGGCTGGCGGGTTTCGCCGGAGGCGCAGCCCTGCGACAGATTGCTCTGGCCACGCGCCGGAGCGGTTGGAGAGGGCTCGTTGGCCGAACAAACGGCGGCATGATCGTGCATCTTGGTGTGATTCTGGTAGCGGTCGCGTTTGCCGCCAGCAATAGCTATCTGCGTCAGTCCGAGTTCACGCTTGAACAGGGTGAGAGCGTCGTGTTCGCCGACATGAACCTGCGCTTCGACGGTCTCGAGATCGATGACCGGCCCGAGAAAATCGTAACGGCCGCGCTTATCGACATCGATGGCGAGACGCTGCGGCCCGCGATCAACCAGTTCGTCGTCGGTATCACGATCGGCACGCCTGACACGGCTGGCAGTTTCACCCGTGACACCCAGGTCGCGTTGATCGCGCTGCCTGATAGCTCGTCGGTCGTGATCCGGGTGACCGTTCAGCCGCTTATCTCGTGGCTGTGGATTGGCGGGGTGCTTGTCGCAGTCGGCACCGTCTTCTCGGCGTTCCCGCATCGGCTTCATCGACGACCAATAGATCCCGTGTCGGCACCAGCAGGAGCCGTCGAAGAACCGCTGCGGTCGTGATGCGTCGTCCAGCGCTGGTTGTCGCTGGCGTGCTAGCGCTCGCGATCGCTGGTTTCGTGCTGTTGTTGGCTACCAGCGAGACGGGTCGCAGCTCGTCGGTGAACTTTGAGATTGTTGGCAAGGTGGCGCCACCGCTGAGCGGCGAGACGTTGGCCGGCGAGCAGTTCGATCTGTTCGAAGAACGAGGCAACTGGGTCGTCATCAACTTCTTTGCATCGTGGTGCGTTGGCTGTCGAGTTGAGCACCCCGAGTTGGTCACGTTTGCTGATCGTCACGAGGACGACAACGTCAAGCTGGTCGCAGTGATGTTTGGTGACACCGAGGAGCGGGCTATCGAGTTCTTTGCCGAGCTCGGCGGTGAGTGGCCAGCATTGGTCGAGGACACCGGCTCGATCCACATTGACTACGGCGTGACCGGCGTACCCGAAACCCTGCTCGTCGCTCCGAGCGGCCGAGTCATTCGCAAGTGGGTTGGATCGAGTGGCGTGACTGCTGACGAACTTGACGCGGCGATTGAAACCGCATCGGGCGGCGACGGTGACTGAACCGGTCAACAAGCACGACTCGGCGAGCACTGGTTCCCGATCGCCGTTTGCGGCGCAGTGGCGCTGGTTGTCATGGGCTCTCATGGCGATCGCAGGTGTGGCGGTGTTGATCATCGCCGCAAGCGGCGACACCGGCCCTTCGACCGACGGTGAGCGAGTAGCGCAGCTCGCCGGCACGATTAGGTGTCCGCAATGTCGTGGCCAATCGGTTGCTGAGTCCGATGTCACGATCGCCCGCGAGATCCGAGCCGATATTCGCGAACGCGTGGCCAGTGGTCAATCTGATGACGAGATTCGTCAGATCTACATCGATCGGTTCGGGCGTTCAGTCGTGCTCACCCCCGACGCCGGTGGGTTCACTGGTTTGGTGTGGATCGTGCCAGTTGTTGCAGCCGCATTCGGTGTCGCTGCGGTCGGGTTGGCCTTGCATCGTTGGCGCGGTGACGGCGCTCAGACCGTGCAAGCCACCGAGGCTGATCGGGCACTGGTTTCTGAGCTGCGGAAACAACGCGGATCGTGATCACGCATAGTCGAGCCGACTGTGATCCCGATGTGCTTGCTGTGCTCGAACGCGAGCAGAGATTCTTGTTGCGTTCGCTCGATGACCTCGACGCCGAACGCGCCGCTGGCGATATGGCAGATGGCGATTACATCGCACTCTCCAATAGCTACACGACACGTTTAGCTGAAGTCACGCGAGCCCTCGATGAGCAACGAGCCGCTGCTGGTGAGGTCGACAACAGGCTGTCGACAGTGCAACGGATAGTCACGATTACTCTGGTTGTTGTCGTGGCAGTCCTTGCAGGGCTGTTACTGGCCAGGGCTTCGGGCTTTCGGTCTCCTGCCGATTCGCTATCGGGCGACATTCGTCAATCGTCGACAGGTCTGTTGGCCGAAGCTGACACGCTGACACGCGAGGGGCAGTGGCCTGAGGCGGTCGAGACCTACGAAGAGGTGCTCGACATCTCGCCTGCCAACACTGAGGCGCTGACCTATAAAGGCTGGCTTACGGCCCAACTCGGCGATGTGCCGTCTGGCTTGGTGAGCCTCGAAGAAGCCATCGCGGTCGATGACAAGTTCCCTGACGCCCGCGTTTTTCGAGCCATCTTGCTCGACCGGGCCCAACGCTTTGACGAGGCGGCCCTGGAGCTTGCGGCGCTCGATGACCTTGAAGTGCCCGACGAGATTCAAAGTCTTGTCGATGGTTCGGGGCTTCGGGCCTCGGTGGCTGGCGGTCAAATTGTCGAGCGGTTCGGCGAGCGCGGCATGCCAGTTGACCTCGATCAAATCGTCGCCGAGCTCGATGACATCGCGCAAGCCGGCGGGGTGCTGGTGTCGCTTGACGCCGAACTCGCTGTGCGGGTGTTCACCGCCGTGTTGCAACGCGACGGCGACAACCTTGTCGCGCTCGTCGGCAAAGGGAACTTGCTTGGCGGCAATGCTGATGTCGTAGCTGCTGATCCAAACGTGGGGCGCCAAGGGCTCGACCTGCTCGATCAGGCAGTTGCACTCGAACCTGAGTCAGTTGAGATACGGCTGTACCGCGCATTCGCTCGCAACATTCAGGGTGACCCTGATGGCGCTCGATCTGATCTCGACGGCATCGAAGCAAGCGATCTGCCAGAGCCGTTGCGCGAGGCATACGACGGGCTAGCCGCTGATCTCGGGTCGGAGTAGCTGGTCGAACGAGATCGGCGTTATCCGCTTAGACGCCGTAGTGCTCGGCGTAGTACGGCTTGATCTTGCCCTCAATGATTTCGAGGCGCTCATCGAACGCGATGAACGCGCTTTTCATCGCGTTGGTGGTCATCCACCGGACCGTCTTCCAACCCCAGTCAAATGCTTGGGCCGTCGTGACGAACTCGTCGGTGAGGGTCGTGGCGCTCATGAGTCGGTTATCGGTGTTCATTGTGACCCGGAAGGTCAAGTCTGCCAACGCCCCAATCGGGTGGGTATCGATCGACTTGGCTGCGCCCGTGTGCACGTTTGAGGTGGGGCAGACTTCGAGAGGTATCCGGCGATCGCGAACGAATGACGCGAGCCGCCCGAGCTCATAGGTGCCGTCGTCGTTGAGCGAAATATCGTCGATGATGCGCACCCCGTGGCCGAGTCGTTCGGCGCCGCAGTACTGGATCGCTTCCCAGATCGAGGGCGGACCATAGGCCTCGCCAGCGTGGATGGTGAAGTGGAAATTCTCTCGTTGGATGTACTGGAAGGCATCAAGGTGTCGGGTGGGTGGATTGCCGGCCTCGGCACCTGCGATATCGAAGCCGACGACCCCGTTGTCGCGGTGGCGAACGGCGAGTTCTGCAATCTCCACCGAGCGGGCGGCGTGGCGCATCGCCGTTACAAGTGTTCCGACGCGGATGTTTTTTTCGTTACTGCCCTCGTTGAACCCCGCGACGACGGCCTCGACCACTTGGTCGAGCGACAGCCCATTTTCGACATGGAGCTCGGGCGCAAATCGCACCTCGGCATAAACGATTCCGTCGGCGGCCAGATCTTCGGCACACTCGGCGGCCACGCGGTGCAGTGCGTCGGCCGACTGCAGAACGCCGACGGTGTGGGCGAAGGTCTCGAGATACAGCGTGAGGTCGAGGCGACTGGCGCCCCGGACCATCCAGGTGGCGAGTTCGTCGGCGTCATAGGTCGGCAGCTCATAGCCCGACTTTTTAGCGAGATCGACGACGGTCGCAGGGCGCAGACCACCGTCGAGGTGGTCATGCAGCAGCACTTTTGGGGCTCGCCGCACAGCATCGATCGTTAGGGCGCTATCAACCGGTTCCATACGGCAGTCTAGAAACCGGATCTGCGGGTGTCGAGTGTCGTGCGTCGCAGTGCTTCACATCGGGGTCGAGGTGATGCCGAGATAGTTCGCTGACTCGATGCGGTCGGTCGAATTGTCGAGTTCCCAAATCGAACCCTTTGCGCATCCGGTGCCCATTATTCGAGTGCCGCCAACCTCAAGGTTTCGAAGCACGTCGGGGATGACATCGCCGTGGCTGCAGAGCACCACGCACCGCTCGGTAAACGACCGCACGAACGCAATCGATCGCGAGCTTGAGGACCCTTCGAACAGTTCGGCGACAGGTTGAACCTCGAGGTTGAGTGCCTGGGCCAGCGGCACCACAGTTTGCTGACAGCGCAACGCGGGACTCGAATAGATCGCCTCGATGCCGCGGTGTGCAAGTTCAACGCCGATGTCGTTGGCGCGCCGTCGGCCATCTGCATCGAGGGCACGTTGGTCATCTCGGGGATCGCGCACATCGCGGGTTCCGGCGACTGCGTGACGAATCAGAAACAACGGCACTTCGAGACGCTACCGACCACGGCGCGACGACCAACCAGTTTTGCAAAGTTGCACGGCGCGGCCAGCTTGGGTTCGTTCGATCAATGCGTCAGCGGGGTCGATAGTCTCTTGACCACAGGCGCCGATGACTGTCGGTGCTCTGAACCCCGCTCCCACACCTACGAAGGTGGAAATGCCAGTCTCTGAAGCACAGGTCATTGAAGCGCTTCGGCCTGTCGAAGATCCCGAGCTGCACCGCAGCATCGTCGACCTCGACATGGTCCGTGACATCACGATCGAGGGATCTTCGGTCGGGGTGCTGATTGCTCTAACGATCGCTGGCTGCCCGCTGCGCTCAGAGATTGATGGGCGCGTCCGCGGTGCGGTCGTCGAGCTCGATGAGGTCGACGACGCGACGGTCGAGTTCACGGTCATGACCGACGAAGAACGCGCAACACTTCGTCAGAAACTGCACGGCGATCCTGCGAGCACTGCAGGCAGTCAGCAAGCCCACGGGCACGCCGAGGGTCGCGCCATTCCGTTCGCAGATCCGGCATCGAAGACCAGAGTGCTACTCATCGCATCAGGCAAGGGCGGGGTTGGCAAGTCCTCGGTGACCACCAACCTGGCAATTGCGCTCGCGCAGCGAGATCACAAGGTCGCGATCATCGATGCCGACGTCTGGGGTTTCTCGATCCCTCGCATGCTGGGGATCGAACGACCCCCCGTCGTCATCGACTCGATGCTGATACCGCCAACAGCCCATGACGTGTCATGCATCTCAATGGGTTTCTTCGCTGAAGAAGACCAGGCGGTTATCTGGCGCGGCCCGATGCTGCATAAGGCCCTCGAGCAGTTTCTGACCGATGTGTATTGGGACGAGCCTGACTACTTGCTTATCGATCTGCCCCCGGGCACCGGCGACATCTCAATTTCGATCGCCGGGTTCTTGCCTCGTGCGGAGGTCTATGTCGTGACGACGCCGCAGCCGGTAGCCCAAAAAGTTGCGCAACGAGCAGCATCGATGGCCGACAAGGTGCAACTTGAGGTCAAGGGTGTCATTGAGAACATGGCATGGTTCACCGGCGATGACGGCAAGAGGTACGAGCTGTTCGGTGCTGGCGGCGGCAAGGAGCTCGCCGACAAAATCGGCGTACCCCTGCTCGGTCAGGTGCCGCTAACGCCTGACTTGCGAGAAGGTGCCGATTCGGGCCGCCCGATTGTGGTGACCGATCCAGACAGCGAAGCAAGCGCAGTGTTCGCCTCGTTGGCTGAGGCGATCGACGTCGACTTAGCGCCAACGCGGCGCTTCCACCCCGAACTCAAAATTATCTAGTAGAGAACGCCGTAGGAGGCAGCTCTTCCATGGAAATCCGTATCGGTATCGTCAACGCCCCGCGAGAAGTCGTCGTCGAACTTGACGATGACGCCACCACCGACGCCGTCAAGGCTGAGATAGCAGCAGCGGTCGCTGAATCGCGCCTCGCGTGGCTTACTGACAAGAAGGGGCGCCAGACTGGGTTCCCGGGCGATCGCATCGCCTACGTCGAAATCGGCGTTGAGGGCGACGACCAACGCATTGGCTTTAGCTGAATCCGAGCGCAGGCCGACCAGCGGTGCGGTCGGCCTGAGAACGATAGATAGAAGTGCGGCGAGAGGTGCCGCGGCGCACTGCCGGGCTAGAGCCCTGCTTGGGCCGCCTGGCGTGCGGCGCGTCGAGCAGCTGCACGTTGGCGCCGGATTACCCGACGCTCTTCTTCGCCAAGACCGCCCCAGACGCCGGCGTCTTGATTGGTGTCGAGGGCGAAACTGAGACAGTCCTGCTGACACGGACACGTGGTGCACACCTGTTTAGCAGCCTCGATCTGGTCGATCGCGAGCCCGGTTGTACCCACTGGAAAGAAAAGTGAAGGATCGGTGTCCTTGCATGCTGCCCGCAAGCGCCAGTCATGGTCGCTTGGGTCATACTTTGGCATGGTGAGCGCCAATGTTCCCCCTGAACAAATTGTGGCAAGCGAGCGAAATGCGCCGCTCAACTTGCGTTTTCCCCTGCATGAAGTCAAGCCACACGTGGCCGCTTCATCACCCACTTTACTGTGCGCTTGGATAGGTTTTCAAGGGGTATTCAGACCCAATATTTCGCAAACTTTTAAAGTTGAGGTGCGAACGAACGCATCCAGATCCGGTTCGGAAGGAAACGTGAGTACACGATGGGTGACGACGTAGCAGCTAGTTTCGCGCCTGCTGAGGTCGCGCCGCTGGTGTGTGGCCATCGGGGTATGCCGGCAGGTGCGCCCGAGAATTCGCTACCGGGATTTGCTCTGGCTGGGTCCAACGGCGCGTCGTGGATCGAATTCGACGTCAGGCCGTGCGCCGATCAGCTGGTCGTGCATCACGATCCGGTGACTGCGACCGCGCGCCACATTGCAACGACGCCTCGAGACGAACTGGGCTCTGACATTGCCTCACTAGAGCAGGTCATCGAGGCATTCGGACCGACGATGGGACTTGACATCGAACTCAAGACTGACGACATCGGCATCGCCCTAGACGAATTCGTAGATCGCACGCTTCAGACACTCGCGGATGCTGCAGAGCTCGTCGATCTATCGCACGTGCTCGTGACCTCGTTCGACCAACGGGCACTATCGCTCGTGCGGGCTGGCGATTCGGGAGTATCGACGGGGCTTATCTTCCACAAGAGGTCGATGGACTGGGCCATCGCAGCGGCCCTGGCCGAGGGCCATTCGGCGGTCGTGCCGTGGTATCCACTGGTCACCGCAGCAGGCGTCGAACGAGCCCACAGCAATGATCTGCTGGTTGCTACCTGGACCGTCAACACCACCGGCCAGGTGCGCTCAGTCGCCGCTGATGGGGTCGACATGATCATTGGAGACGACTCGGCCTTAATCGTGCGATCGCTTGCGCATCGGTAGTCGAGGCCGTTCTACAACAGGTCGGTTCTCGCCAACAGCATCGCGTTGGGTTCGTGTTCGAACACGATCTCGGTCGAGTTCCCGATGAAGTCACCGTCGACCTGCACCGGAACTGGTCGATGAGCGATCAGCCTGACTCGATCACAATCAGAGCGCACATCAACCCACTTGCTGTGTTGCAACCCAGATGGTGGCCGAATTGCATCTACAACGATGCGCAACAGGTGATCGCTGCGCAGACTCGTCAGCGTGATGGTCGACAAGCCCGAGTCCAGGTGGGCCTTTGGGTCGACGCTTAACGGCATGTTGCCCAGGTAGGTGTAGGGATCAGTGTTCAAACAGATGAGAAAATAACCATCGTCGACCCCTTTGCTCGTGGACCCTGTGCCCTTGTCGAAGTCGACTGAGAACGCAGGGGAGCTGCGATCGTAGTGACGCAGCCACGTCTTGATCGCCGCATAGACAAAGAGCGGGTGGTTGAGATAGCGCTTGAGGTCACCCTGGCGCTCGACCTGCTCTACCACCGCTGCGTCGAAACCAACGCCGGTGTGAAACAAGAAATACCGGCCGTTGACCAACCCAAGACCGACTCGCTGCACTAGGCCCTCCTCAATTGCGCGAAGTGAGCGCTGCACCGCGTCGCGTGGATCGTCGGGAAGGTCCAGGGTGCGGCAGAACACGTTGGTCGATCCACCGGGCAGCGGCACGAGTGCGCAGTCTGAGCCAGCGATGCCGTTGGCGACTTCGTTGACGGTGCCGTCGCCGCCGAGCACAACCACTCCGTCGACGCCCCGTCGAACGGCGTCTTCAGCGAGGCGAGTCGCATGGTTCCGGCGGGTCGTCTCAGCGACTCGCACGTCGTGGCGTTCACCGAGTTGGCGTTGAATCAACACCTGAATGCGCGGTGTTACCGATGACGCGGCCGGATTGACGATCAGCAACAACTGCACGAGCGCAGTCTCGCTGAGGGCCAGCCAAATTGAAAGTTCAGAAGAAATCGCCGAATTTTGCCGAGTGAGCTTGTGAAAGCATGCACGAGCGACGCAGACTGCTCACATGAAGGTAGCCGTTTGCGTAAAGCAGATTCCCGACCCGGCAGACCCGGGCGCACTTGATCCGTCGACAAAGACGCTCAAGCGCGACACCAAACTCATTCTTGATGAGTCCGATAGCTATGGCGTCGAGATGGCCTTGCAGCTTGTCGACGCCGCCGGCGGCGGCGAGGTGACATTGATCTCGATGGCACCGAACAGCGAAGTCAATGGTTTGCGAACCGCGCTCGCAATGGGCGCCGATCAGGCGATTCTCGTCAGTGACGATGCGCTGGCTGGCTCTGACGCATTGGGCACCGCCAAGGTGCTCGCCGCAGCGATCGCTCGAGCTGAGCCAGATCTCGTGCTTGCGGCGACCGAGTCAAGTGACGGCTACACGGGCACCGTGCCCGAGCAGGTTGCCGAGCTCATGGGGCTTCCCTCGGTAACCTTCGCTAAGTCGATCGAAACTGGCGACGGCTCGGTAACGGTGCAACGTCAGACCGAAGCCGGCTACGACGATGTCACCTGCCCAATGCCGTGCCTCGTATCGGTTACCGCTGGTGTTGTTGAGCCTCGCTACCCGTCGTTCAAGGGCATCATGGCCGCCAAGTCCAAGCCAGTCGACGAGGTCACGATTGCTGACCTCGGCATCGACGCAGGTTCGGTTGGCTGGGCCGGCGGTGGCCAAGAAATTGTTGCCATCGAAGAAGCGCCCGCCCGCGGCGCCGGCGAAATCATCGAAGACGAAGGCGAGGCGCACGAACGCATCGTGGCGTTCCTCGACGAGCTCAAGGTCATCTGAGGGAGGCTGTTATGTCTGTAGGAACTATCTGGGTACTCGCCGAAACCACCGCCGAAGGTGGGGTCGCAACCATTGGTCTCGAAATGCTCGCCAAGGCTCGTGAGCTCTCTGACGATGTCGCCGTCGTCTTTGGTGGCGACGGTGCGGCCGTAGCTGAAACCGTCGGCGCTCACGGCGCAGCACGCGTGCTCGCTACCGGCGATTTGGGCACGGCGCTTCCTGGTCCGTCAATCGCCAGCGCGATCGCCGATGCGGTTGCTGGCGGGGCTGCGCCTGCCGCAATCCTGATCGGCACCACCTACGGCGGCCGTGACGTCGCAGGTCGCCTGTCGGTCAAGCTCGATGCTCCCGTGATCACGAACGTCGTCGACCTGGTCGACGACGGTGGCCTCGTCGGAACCGAGCCTGTCTTTGGCGGCAACACCGACGTCAAGACTCGCTTTACCGGCGACAAGCCCGGCATCTTCTTGGTACGCCCGAAGTCATTCGTCGCCGAAGCAACCGGTGGCGGCGCTGCCGCCGTCGAAGCGATTGCTGTCGGCGATCTCGGCGCAACTGGTGCAGCCGTGGTTACGAACTCATTCGTCGAAGCAAGCGAAGGTCCAAAGCTCGACGAGGCGGCGGTAGTCGTTTCGGGAGGCCGTGGGCTGGGCGAGGCTGACAAGTACGAAATGATCGAAGCCTTGGCCAGCACGCTCAAGGCCGCACCTGGGGCGAGTCGCGCAATTGTCGATGCCGGTTGGGTGCCCTACAGCTACCAGGTTGGCCAGACCGGCAAAGTCGTCAAGCCCGATGTCTACATCGCCTGCGGCATCTCGGGTGCCACGCAGCATCTCGTTGGCATGAAGGGTTCTAAGACGATTATTGCAATCAACAAGGACTCCGAAGCGCCGATCTTTGGTGTTGCCGATCTCGGCATCATCGGCGACGTGCACAAGGTCATGCCTAAGTTGCTCGAGGCGCTTGCCGCTCGAGGCTGAGCTGATCTCGGGCCGGACGCCTTACCAACTACGTCGTGTCAGCTCTTGGTCTTGCACTAAATCTGCTTGCGCTGCTGCTCGTCGTGGGCATGTGTTGGGCTGCGCTCATGTGGATGAGCCGTCGCTCGGCCCATGGCGCACACGCGCCCGTTAAATCGACGGCGGGCGATGCCAGAGTTCGTGATGTCGTGACTGGCCGGCCAATGTCGAGACCAGGTATGGCGAACCCCGACTTCGATCCGAGCCATCATTGTCGAACGTGCGAGGGCGTAGGCGCGTCATCGACGCGCGGCAAAGTCGTACCCTGCCCCGATTGCCACGCGACTGGGTTGGCGAGTTAGACGAGGGGCCAGGGCCAGCGGCGTCCGGTGGTGTCGATCGGGAATCGGCCTTCGTCAATCAAGATACGGGCTCGATGCTTGGCGGTCTCGATCTCATCGTCGTCAAGCAGGTCGCCGAGTGCATCTGCGAGCGCTGGACCGACAACGAGTTCGGCGAGATCTTCGCGAATATCGTCGGGTAGTAGATCACCGGCGAAGTCCCACAGCACGGTGCGGAGCTTGAACTCGACGTGGAATGACAGGCCGTTGTCGATGGCCCAAATGTGGTTCTGACGGTCGAGGAGTACGTGCCCCGACTTGCGGTCGGTGCTGTTTGCAACCATGTCGAAGGCCGTCAGGCGCTGAAACGCTGCCAGGTGCGAAGGGTCTTCGTTGATCGTGAGGTAGTGCTCGGTGAAGTCGCAGGGAATGAACAGTTGCAGCGAGCCGATGCCGACCGGCCCGTCGACAAGCATTGTTGGCGGCACGAGGTCCCAACCCAGAGCCTTTGACAGCTCGTAGCACGCCACCTCGCGACGGTACAGACCGTCGGGGAAGTCCCAGAGCGGTCGCTCGCCGCGGCCCGGCTTATAGATCGCCTGCACCAGGTGTTCGTCGTGGGCCACGTCGCACAGCAAGGTGGCGTTAGAACTCCACGGCATCTGACCGAGAATTTCGACTTCGCCGTCGGCCAGAATCGTCTCGGCAAGTTCGTTCTCGATCGGATCGCGCTCGCGAATGTGAGCCTCGTCGGGCGTATTCGACATGTTAGTTCCAGCAGGGGCACCACGTGCCGCCGTCATTTAGCGGCATCTCGCAGTAGGGGCAGGGTGGGCGCCCAGCAGCGACGAGCTCTCGAGCGTGACGAATGAAACCGACGACCTGGCCCCGGGTCAACTGCAACCGGCCGGTGGCGGCTTCGGCAGTGTCGTCGCGAACCAACTGCTCGGTCCAGAGAGCTACCCGATCACGACTCTCGACATAGGCAACACCCATCGAGGCAACTGCCCATTCGAGTTCGATCGGGGTGGTCGGGTCTGGATTGCCAGGCACGGCTTCGATCGACGGTTCGGGCAGATCGTTGAGCATCTCGCTCAGGTAGTCGGCCAGAGCCTCGACCTGTTGCTTCTCGACCTTGAGCGTGATGACGTCGGCACCAGCGGTCGCCTGAAGGAAGAAGATGCGTTGGCCCTTAGGCCCCATCGTTCCGGCCAGAAATGCGTCAACGTCAGGAAGATCGAACGAGCGGTCGAGCGAGCTCATGACGGCACGAGCCGCGCGAGGTCGTCGCCAGTTGAGTTGACGGCAAGCACGATCGGCCCGGTCGGTCCGTAGAGGATCGCCGAGATCGAACAGGGCGAGATCACGATGCGTTGGAAATGGTCGAGGTGGGTGCCGAGTGCGGCAGCCACCGCAGCCTTGATCGTGTCAGCGTGCGAAACACACACCACTGTCTCACCTGGGTGGTCAGCGACGATGTCGACGATTGCGCCCGTGATGCGGGCCTGCATCTCTGAGAACGACTCGCCGCCCGGGAACCGGAAGCCGCTGGGGTACTTCTGCACGGTCTGCCACTCGGGCAGCTTGTAAAGGTCTCGCAGCTTGCGACCCGTCCACTTGCCAAAGTCGCATTCGTTCAGCCCCTCTCGGGTGCGAATGCGCAGCTTGGTCGCACGGGCAATCGGTGCGGCGGTCTCTTGAGTGCGTTCCATGGGCGACGCATAGATCGCGTTTGCGCGGTTCAGCGCACCGATACGTTCGCCGGCTCGTTCGGCCTGGGCGATGCCGACATCGCCAAGGTGCAGATCTTTGGCGCGACCGGGCAGAACCTTGCCGGTCGTCGGAGTCTGGCCATGGCGCACGAGCAGCACCAAAGTAGAAGCGGGTGGGCTGGGTCGTTTCGAACGTGGCATCGAAGAGCGAAACTAGCGCTGTGAACGCCGAACCACTGCACCAATTGCGTGTTGAAGTTGAGAATTGTGATCGTTGCCCACGGCTAGTGGCGTGGCGAGAGCAGGTTGCCGTCGAGAAACGAGCGGCGTATCGCGACGAGGAATACTGGGGCAGAGCAGTGCCGGGCTTTGGTGATCCATCGGCATCGTTGATGGTTGTCGGTCTCGCTCCGGCAGCCCACGGAGCAAATCGAACCGGGCGAATGTTCACCGGTGACCGCAGCGGCGATTGGCTGTATCGAGCCCTCTACCGGGCGGGATACGCCAATCAGCCTGAGAGCATCGACAGCGATGACGGCCTGGTACTCAGCGGTGCGTGGGTGACGTCACCGGTCAAGTGCGCGCCCCCCGCCAACAAGCCGACCCCCGACGAACGAGCGAACTGTCGACCGTTTCTTGAGCGCGAGTTCGAATATCTGTCGAACATCAAGGTCATCGTTGCGCTTGGCGGTATTGGTTACCAGGCGGTCGCGACCCACCTCGGCGTTCGGCCTCGCCCCAAGTTCGGCCACGGCGTCGAGGTGCCGCTCGACGACGGCACCACGCTGCTGTGCTCGTACCACGTGAGCCAACAGAACACGTTTACTGGCCGGCTGACCGAGGAGATGCTCGATGCGGTGTTCACCCGGGCTCAAGAGCTCACGACGGCGAGTTGACCAAGCCGGTACGCTGTCGCTGTGTTTTCCGGTCTTCGCCGTTCGTTCCGCATTGCTCTGCTGCTGGTCGCCGCCGTCTTCGTGGTCGCGGCATGCAGTTCCGACGGATTCCCGGTCTCCTATGACCATCAGGTCGATGAGCAGACCGGGCTCAGCAACATCGAGAGCAACTGGCTAGTTGGCTGTGTGCCGGGTCTGGGCGAAGAGCTTGCCGATGAGGCGACTGGCGTCTGCGAGTGTAGTTACGCCCGCATCCGCACTGATGTGCCGTTTGAGGCGTTTCTTGAGTTCAACGGGCGCATGAATGACAACCCTCGGGCGCTCACCGATCAGTACGCCGATCCGAACTCAACCGGTTTCGCAGTCACGAACATTGTTCGTGACTGCATCGCGTCGGCCTAGCAAGCCTCTGCTACTTCTTCTTCCGTTCTGGAAGGCCCAGAGCCACGGTTTGGTTGGCCCAACCTGGCCAGCGCTCGCGACTCTTTTGAGCGAGTCGGTGCATCAAGGCAACAGCGGCGGGGTCATCGTCGCCGGGTCGGGTCTCGATCGCTCCATCGTTGGCCATTGCCTCGATCACCGCGCGGCCGAGTTCGGTGCGGACGACGGTCAGCGTCCAGTCGGTCTCATTGCCGATACCGCCGGTGCTGATGTCGGCATGCTCGGCGGCGAAATCAGGGCAATGGATGCAGCCCTCGCGGGTCCATGCGTGGCATTCCTTGAGGTTGATCTCGTGGTAGGTGCCGTCGCGCATCCAGACTTGGAACACACCCTTGATGTTCATCTTGACAATTTCGTTCTTGTCGATGCCGTATTTAACGCCGAACAGTTCGTCGAACATCGAGTCGTCGAACGACTTTGAGCACAACAGGCCGATGTTGAGCTTGATGGGTTTAGAGACCTTGCCGACCTTGCGGTGCCACATGACGGGCGCGACCGAGGTCTGACAGCTCATGCCGACGAGGGCAAGTCGCGACAGGCCTTTGTCTTTGGCTTCGTCATAGGCCATCGTGTTTGCCGAGTAGGTGTACCGGCTACCGGCGCCCGCGAGGACCTCTTCACGATTGGTGGCGACCCCGGGGATGGCCTTCCAGCCGCCTTCGTCGCCGCCTTCGAGGTGCGACACCAGAGCGCCGTCGATGATGTCGTTTTCAAGACTCCAGATCAGGATCGCCGAAACGAGGCCGCCATCTTGGCCGGTGTCGTAGACAAAGTCGTCGCTCGCCCGAACCAGCAGGATGTCTTTGTAGATGCCAGACATCTCGTCGGCTTCGCGGACCCGGCCAAAGAGATGCTCGTCGGCTTCGGTCTCCCAATCACGAAACCTAGGGCAGGCGCGAGTGCAGCTCGTGCACCCTTTCTCGCCGTGGCCGCAGTTTGTTGCTCCGAGGTCTTCTTCGAGATGGAAGGGCTTGTAGTGCCCCGGCTCATGCTTGTAGCCAATTACGTCGTGGGGGCAGGCAATGACGCACCCAGCGCAACCGGTACAGAGGCCCGAATCGATGACCTCGTCGTAGAGCTCTTTCCACTGGTGTGTCCAGCGGACCTTTGCTGGCTTGGCTTCTTCGATCGTTGTCGACATCGCTGTCACCTTAGGGGGTCGAGTGGGTGCCCGGCGAAGCCGAACGCTCGCCCCATACGGCAAAGAGCGGGTCGCCGGGCCGGCCGGCCACTCGCGTCTTGATGACTGGCTCATTGAAGCAACCCGTTAAGCGGAAGTACTCGGCGACGATTTCGCAGTGCATCCGGTCGTTGGTTTGCATCCAGCCCCGTATCGCCTTGGTCGGGAAGCACCGGTTGCTGAACGTTGTGATGAATCGACCGTTAGGTCGAAGTACGCGGGCGACTTCGCAGAAGACCTCGAGCGGTTGGGTGAGATAGTCGACGGACACCACGCATACGGCATCATCAAAATGAGCGTCCGGCCAGGGGAGCGTTGGCGTCGCGTTGAGATCTTGGACTGCGATCTCATTCGCCATCTCGTTGGCTTGAAGTTCTGCTTCGTTCATGCCGAGAACGGCCAGGTGTTCAGGCCGCTCATCGAAGTGGCTGATCCACGAACTCATCAGGTCGAGCACCCGGCCGGTTACACCGAGTTCGGTGTAAAGAGTGCCGACGCCGGCAATTGCGACATCGTCGATATGAGTCACCATCCGCGGCCCGGCATAGAACCCAGCATCATCGCCGTCGTCAACCCGCGAAAAGAATCCCTCAGGAAAATGCCGATACCCCGGATGACCCCGCACGCCCATCACCCTAGACACCTGCCCGCCACGTCGAGTTTTCGGCGGAGCCCAAAACTCGGTTAGCGCACGAACTGAGCGGCGCCCTCGGCAGGATTCGAACCTGCGCTCATGGCTCCGGAAGCCAATGCTCTAATCCCCTGAGCTACGAGGGCCGGCGCACGAAGCGCGGTCTCGGCACTCTAGCGCCTTGTGGCTTACCCGAAGCCGGTTGAAACGACCTGAATGATGGCGGGGCCGAGCAGCACAATCAGCAGCGGCGGCAGAATGCAGGTCACGAGCGGCAACAACATGAGCACGGGCAGCTTCATCGCCCGTTCTTCGGCGCGCTGTTTGCGTTTCTCGCGAAGCTCGTCGGACTGGATCTGCAAGATCTCCGAGATCGACACACCAGTTTTTTCGGCCTGCGCGATGGCACGTATGAACGACGTTACGTCGGGCACGTTCACGCGTTCTTGCAAATGGCGGAACGCGATCGGTCGAGAAATACCCACTCGGGTGTCCTGAAGAAACCGGCCGAGTTCTTCGCTCAATGACCCCTCGGTTGAGTCGACCGTTCGACGAATCGCCTGTTCAAAGCCGAGGCCTGCTTGCACCGAGATCGCAATCTGATCAGCGATATCGGGCAGCTGCATAGCGATTGCTTCTTGACGAGCACGCGCCCGGTTGGTCAAGTAGACGTCGAACGCTCGCCAGCCAAGGGCAATCACGATGGCGCCAAAGATGATCCCTATGGCGCCCCGCAACTGGTGCCAGGCCGCCAGCCCAATCACGACGCCGATTCCGAGGCTAACTGTGCGAGCAGTCGCGATCTTTGCCTTTGTCCACGTTTGATCCATGCCAGCGGTTATCGCGAGGTCGTGCAACACGCCCAGTCGCCTCTGCGGGGTAGCGCCAGTAAGGATCGCTTTGAGCTTTTCGAGCCAAGGTTTCACGACGCGCTCTGACCGTGATCGCTGCAGCAACACTTCGTGAAGGTTCGATGTTTGCGATGTGAGGGACTGTTCGTTGACCCCGGCGGTGACGTTGGCCCGGAGCCGCGAATCGGCCTTTTCGTTGGTGGCCGAGAGCGGGATTCCTCTAGCCGGGCTGCTACCGCCGTCGTTGGTTGCGGCCCCATTTTGCGAAACTAAATACACGACCGCCATCACGGCGATACCGATGAGGAAGCTGGCTGCGAGAAGTAGGGGGTTCATCAGAATTTGAACTTCGCCATGTTATTGAGCCAGATCGTGCCGATAATCAGCTGGGTCGTTGCCACGATCAGCAAGAGTCTCCCGAGGCTGGTGTTAAACAACGGATCCATAAAGCCGGGGTTCACCACTTGCACGGCGGCCATCAGCAGCGGGGGAAGTGCTGCGAGCACTTTGCCCGAGATCCGACCTTCAGCGCTCAGCGCCCGAACCGTGCCAGCAACGTGATTGCGGGCACGGATGGTTGAGTCGAGACGGCGCAAAATGACTGAGAGGTCACCACCGGTTCGGTAGTTGATGTCGATGGCACGCACGACCCAGTCGAAGTCCATGCTGTCCATGCGGCGCGCGAGATCGCGAAACGACTCGATCAGGTCGCGCCCGATGCGGTTTTCGATGACCACCCGGCGCAGTTCGTCGCCCGCCGGAGACTCGAGATCGGGAGCGATCGACGCAATTGCTTGGGTCAATGACTGCCCTGAGCGAAGCGCCGAGGTCAGATTCTGAAGGAAGTCAGGTAACTGATCGGCGAACGCTTCTTGTCGTTTCGTGATGTTGCGAGACAAGATCATCCACGAGATGGTGGGCACGAACACGATGGCGAGTCCGGTCAAAATGAAGTCGCCGGTCAAGAAGACCACGAAGCCGAGGACCAATGTGGCGGCCGCGACCAGCAGCACCCACTCGCCGGACCGGAGCTGGCTACCGCTCTGCTCGAGTCGGTGTTGAAGTCCTCGTCCGCCCTCTCGATCCACGAACTTGGTGGCCGAATCGACGACCCGGTTGCGGGCGCTACTGATACCCGACTGTTTGGGTCGCGCGGCACCGCCGCCCGCAAGGCCAACTACTTCGGTCGTTCCCCCCGCACCTGATGGCAAGAACAGGCCCACGCCGAGCGCGACTGCGGCGCCGAGAAGTGCAATCGCTCCGATAAGCATCGGGCTCACTAGGGGACCAGGCCGTCGGCTAGCGGATCGCCAAATAATGAAGCGCGCAGTTCGATGCCGTGATCGGCAAGACGTTCGGCGACCATTGGCCGCAGGCCCGTGGGCTTCAGCTCGGCGATGTAATTTCCGTTCTCGTCGAGACCTTGCGTTTCGAGCAGGAAGATGTCTGCGAGCGTCACCCTCTCGCCTTCCATGCCAACGACCTCAGTGATGTGGGTAACGCGACGCGTGCCGTCGCGTAGTCGATTCAGCTGAACAATCACATCGATGGCCGAAGCGATCTGCTCGCGAATTGCACGAATTGGTAGGTCCATTCCCGCCATCAGAACGAGCGTTTCGAGGCGGGCAATTGCGTCGCGCGGGCTGTTGGCGTGCAACGTTGTCAATGACCCGTCGTGGCCAGTGTTCATTGCTTGCAACATGTCGAGGGCCTCGCCGCTGCGGCACTCACCAACGACAATGCGGTCAGGCCGCATACGCAGCGAGTTCTTTACGAGGTCGCGGATCGAAATCTCGCCGCGGCCTTCGATATTTGAAGGTCGCGACTCGAGCCGAACGACGTGGCGCTGGTTGAGACGAAGTTCGACGGAGTCTTCGATGGTGACGACCCGTTCGCCTTCAGGAATGAAGTTTGAGCACACGTTGAGCAGGGTGGTTTTGCCCGAGCCGGTGCCGCCCGAGATCAACATGTTGAGCTTTCCTGAGACGAAGGCGCGTAGAAGCCCGACGGATTCCCATGTGAGCGTGTTGTACGCGACAAGGTCTTGCTCGGTCAGTGCTTGTTTCGAGAACTTTCGGATGGTCAGTGTCGGACCGTCGACTGCGAGAGGGGGGATTATCGCGTTGACACGTGATCCATCGGGGAGCCGAGCATCGACCATTGGTGAGGACTCGTCGATGCGTCGGCCGATACGACTTACGATTCGATCGATCACGCGTCGTACTTGGGCATCGTTGTCGAACCGGGCGCTGGTTTCGAAAATGCGGCCACCGCGTTCGACGAAAACCTGGTTTGATCCATTGACCATGATTTCGGACACCAGTGGGTCCTCGAGCAGTGGTTCGATCGGTCCGTGCCCGAGAATGTCGTTCAGGAGCTCGTCGCCGAGCTGATCGAGTTGAGCTTCGGAGTAACCCGAGGTGTCATGGTTGAGCAACACATCGGCGAGACCCTCGATCACCATCTGTTGCAGATGATCTTCGGAGACGGTCGTGTCGCTTAAGGCTGAGCCAAGTCGCTTGGTCAGCGCCTGCTTGGTTTCGTGCTTTAGTTCGGTGAGTTCTTCGGTGAGGGGAGGGCGTTCGAACCTCACCGGCAGTTGGCCCGCTGCGTATTCGGTTTCGACTGGTTCCGAAATGGCGTTCTGCACTCCCTCGAAGACCTTGCGAGCCGAATCATCGGGGGCTTGAGACCTGGCCGCTTCGATGGCAATCTCATCAAAGTCGGGTACGTCCGGAGGTGGCGGCGGCGGTGGCGCCGGTGCTTGCGCGTCTGAGGATGCAGATAGCGATGGGTCACTGGTCCACCCATCCGCCTGGTTAACCATGGGAGACGGAGCGTCGGGATTCAGGTACCAGTCGACGAGGTCATTGATGCCTTCGCCCTCTTCGACGGCGCCCGCTGGAGCCGGCGCGTCAGAAGCTCCACCGACAACCGGGAACTCGCGCGTCTCGACCTTGTTGACCGATCCGTCGGCCGACTTTTTGAAGATCTTCATCAGTTCCCCGCTCGGTCTTCGCGGGTTTCGGCAACGTCTGACTGTTCGTCGGCAAAACTGGCGCCGTTGCCGGCGTCGTTCGAGAGCGTTGCGTCGACGTTCTCGCTAGAGCCGTTGCGCGTCGCAGCGCCGGGGCTCGAGAGGTCTTGGAGGTCGATAACCAGATTGCCAAGCTCGGTATCGCCGGTCGTCAAGACCGCACCACTCACGATCGTGTCGATGGTTGAGATGGACCGAGGATCGTCTCCGGTTGCGCCCTCGAGGGCGCCGGCCAGAATGATCTCGCCGTACTCCATCGAGTACGTCAGATCGGTTAGTTCGCTTGGTTCGACCGCCAGGGTGACGAACACATCACCAATGGTGGCGCTGCCGAGCGCGTCGGTGTCAGCGCTGATTTGGCCGACGATCTCTGCGTCGGTTTCTACCGTGATCACCTCGACTGCTGGCAGGACGACGACAGAGACTTCGAATGGGTTGCCTTCTTCGGGATCGATGCGAAATGCGCTGACGACCGAGACGAGTTCGCCACCTCGAATATTGCCGCCGAGTGCTTGTTCGGTTGGCAAGGTGAGAACGACCTTCTGATGCCCGTCGGGAACGCCGATCCTTGCGGTGCGATCGATGAATCCTTCTTGCTGGAAGTCGCTGCGGTCGATAAAGCGTCCTCGCAGTAACTGTTCGCCCGCGAGTGCGTCCGAAGACAGCGTTAGCCCACGTAGCTCCTCAAGGTCTGCGACCGAGGTGATAGCCGACTCGGCGACGAACTCTGCCGGCACAGCGCGCGCCGAAAGGTAGCTTGAGGGCGTATCGAGAATGTCGTCGACATTCGTGCCAGCAGGGATCGGCTGGGTGACGACCAACACCTGTTGGTTTACCGTCTCTTCTGGCGACTCGGCGACCTCTGCCTCGCCCGAGTTGAGCGCCTGCATCAGCAGCAGAGCGCCAAGGATGGCGAGTAGACCGGCGATGCCCGCAAGCACAAGCGGGCTGCGAACTTTGCGGGTAGCTGGTTCGACTCCAGCGGTCGCTCCCGGTGGCGGCGACGGTCGTTCTGATGATCTTGAGAACATTCGACTCTCCAGGACCCTTTCGTGGCAGTGATTGCGGGGACCAGACCCGGCACTGATCGGCTTGGGGCGAAATGACTTGAGTCGTTCACACGGTTGCATCTCCCCGCATGGGTCAGACGATCCATGCCCAGGTGGCCCGGGTCCCGAAGCTGGGGTAGAGATTCCCGATTTCTAGTCACGAACTGATCTCGTCTCGTCGGCGGTGAAATCGACGCCGGTTACTGGTGCAGCGGGGCAACTAGGCCGATGAGCCCATGGGCCTCGAAGTCCAGACGACTCACATCGGGTAAAGGGCGCCAGTGGGCCTAAACAGCCCTGAGACCTGGCCGACCCTGACAGCATGGCCCCTTACTCGCGCAGCACTGCCAGGTTGATCGCCGCGCTAGCGACCAAGGAGCGCCGCGATCGCGGCGCTGCGATTATCGAGTTTGCACTGGTCGCGGTGGTGCTTTTCACCTTGATCTTCGGCCTTGTCGAAGGTGGTCTGCTCGTGCGAGCCAACAACAGTGTCGAGAGTTCGACTGACGAAGCCGCCCGTCGAGGCGCCATTGCTGGCGACGCTGCGGGCGCCGACTGGATGGTGTTGCAACAGCTCCGAGTTCGCGGTCTGCTGGCGGTTGCCGACGTTAATCACGTCGTCGTGTACAAAGCCGACTCCAGCTCGAGTACACCGAGCGAAACATGTCGGGCCGGAACTCCTGTTGCTGGCGAGTGCAATGTGTATGGCCAAGAGGATTTCGTGCTCGCGTCAGGCGTGTTCAACTGCTCTGACACGAATCTTGACGCGAACTGGTGCCCGGCGCTTAGGGCCGATTCGCCTGATGAGTTTGAGTACTTGGGTGTCTGGGTTGATGCGACGCATCGGGGGCTGACTGGCATCTTCGGCGAAATCGGAATCCAATCACAAAGTGTGTTGCCGATCGAAGGCAGGGGAGGGATCTGATGCGAGCTCGATCAGCCCACGGGGCTCGAGATGAACGTGGTGGTGCTCTCCTCGAGCTCGCCATCGTGCTGCCGATTATCGTGATCCTCCTTGCGCTCATTCTGGACACCGGTCTCGGTTTCGCAGCGGCTCGCGACACATCCTCGGCCGCTCGGGCGGGAGCCCGAGTTGCTGCTTTGTCTGGCGACAGTAGAACTGCAGACTTTCGGGCGCTCGACGCAGTACGCGGTCAGCTGATTGGAAGTAGCGACCAGCTGGTGGGGGTTGCCATCTACCGGTCGCCGCCGGGCGGCGACGGTGCCGTGCCTGACGGATGCAGGCCGGGCGAACTCGGTGTGGCTGGCACGTGCAATGTGTACAGCGGAGCCGCCGTGGCAGCGTTTGCGCCGACCGACTTTGCGTCGCCGAACTGCGCCGGCGATCCCGATGCGATGTGGTGCCCCGAGGGACGCGCTGCAGATGCTGATGATTTCGTAGGCGTCGCAGTATGGACCACTCACGACCCGACGGTCGGACTCGCCGTTCCAGACGAAGGGTTCCATTCGCTCAACGACCGTGCAGTTTTCGCGCTGTACTTCCCTGATGACCTGTCTCCGTAGTGCGTGGCAATGCTGCCGTTCGCATCGTCGTCGTCGATACGCCGATGGGCATTGAAACGGGTAGATCTACCCGGCTGGTCGAAAAGGCTCAAGTCGGGCACGTCTGGGCCGACGAGACCAAGGTGTATGTGCAATCGCGGAGCACCTCCGCGCCACAGCCTTTGGGCCAGGGTTCAACCGAGTCGCCGGTGAGCGCTCGCTGATGGCTGCGCCGCGCAGCGACTTCCGGTCGGCACGTCTGATTGCGATCGCAACAGCGATTCTCGCGATCGCCCTGCTCATTAGCGGAGCCATGGTGTTGTGGGGCGACTACCACGACCGCAGCAACAACCAGGTAGCGCTTGATCAGACGACCGACGAAGCCCTCGATGGGCAGCTCGACGATCTCTCTGAAGACTTGCGACGTAGCGTCGAGGTTGCGGTAGAAGCGGGCACGGCTGTGGCTGATCGCTTGAACAGCGCCGAAGATCCAACCCTTGAGCTGTCAGCTGCGGTGGTCGATGGCCAACTGGGACGCACACTTCCGGCACTCGATCGGGTGCTGTACCAAGATCTTGTGGCGCGCGTTGTTGGGGTCGATGAGTTCGGCTCGCCGACCGGTAATCCCGTTGACTCAGGGTTCGATCCAGGCGTCGCCGTCTCGCGATCGGACCGTGAGGTCTTCGTAGATCGTCAAGGAATGCGTTATGTCGACGATGGCGTGGCGGCGTACTTTCCAGTCGGCGAAGATCGCGGTTGGGCAATTTTCATTCTGAGCGGCGACAACCTTGCAACCGGTGGCAAGTTTGTCGGGCTTGCCGAGCGCGGCTCTACCGAAGCCAGCGTCACGCTGGACGACAGCGTCGCTGAGCTGCAAACCGTGTACAGGGTTGGCGATACCGACTTCGTTGCAGCGCGAACCATCGATCTGCCAGGTCGAACATCGCTTAGCTGGCTGCCACTCGTTCTCAAGGCGCTCGCCGTTGCCGCAGCACTTATCGCAGTGGTCGTGCTCGGCTCGTTTGTTCGCAAGAACTATCAGCACTCCCGACGGCGTTTGCAAAACGCCGAGGCGACGTCGTACGGATCGAGCACTGAATTCGAACACAACATTGTCGGGGTCGTCGAACTCGACGAGATTGGCGTGATTACAGGAGCGAATCAGGCGTACTGCGAGCAGGTAGGCGTCGAGCGTGCCGAGCTCATTGGCACCTCGCTGCTCGCGCTCACCGAACCTGCCGACCGCACCCGCCACTTGGCCGCACTCGACAAGATCATGACCGGCGCGGTGCGCAAAATACAGGTCGAGCATCGCATCGTGCGACCGTCCGAGGATGACGCCGAAGTATGGGTTCTTGAACACCTGTCGCGCGGTGAGACCAGCGAAGGCTCCCGCATTCTGGTGCAAAGCCAAGACATCACCTTCCGCCGCTACGCCACATGGGAGCTGGCTAAGCAAGCGCTCCATGATGAACTCACCGGACTTGCGAACCGGGCCATGCTCGTGCACCGCCTGCGCAATGCCCTCTCAGCTGGCGTCGATGTAGAAACCGGCGACAAGCCGCTCATCGGCGTGATGTTCATCGACGTCGACCGCTTCAAACTCGTGAACGACTCCCTCGGTCACGACGTTGGCGACCGGCTAATCCAACATGTGGGTCAACGCATGGAGTCAGCGGTGCGACTTAATGACACCGTTTCGCGCTTCGGTGGCGATGAATTCGTGGTGCTGTGCGACAAGCTAAGTGGCGTGTCAGAGGCCATGGCAGTGGCTGAACGGATCCGTTCGTCACTATCGAAGCCGTTTACCGATGAAGGCGCGACCATTCATCCAACCTTGAGCATCGGCATCGCTGTCTCTGACGCCGGCGAAATGACGGCTGACGAACTCATGCGTAACGCCGACGCAGCGATGTACCGAGCGAAAGAGCGCGGTCGCAACCGGGTCGAGATCTTCGATGAGGGCATGCACAGCTTGCTCGTCGAGCGGATGACGCTCGAAAGCGAACTGCGAGCGGCGATCGACAACGAACAAATCACGATGTACTACCAGCCGATCGTCGACAGCGCGAGCTATGCGACTGCTGGTTTCGAGGCCCTCATTCGCTGGCCGCACCCAACCCGCGGGCTACTCACCCCCGGACAGTTTCTGCCGGTCGCTGAAGATGCCGGCTTGCAGACGCGCCTCGATTCGGTGGCACTCAAAATCACGTGTCAACAGATGGCAAAGTGGGCGGCCAAATTCGAACAGGCCAACCATCTCTACGTGTCGGCCAACAAGGTGCCGAAGAACTTCCCGCACTTCGTGCAACAGATCCAAGAGATCGTGGCTTCGACGGGACTGCCGCCCGGGTTGCTTGTCGTTGAAGTAGTCGAGAATGCGCTTCTCGATGATGCCGACGGAGCGTTGCAGGCCATCGAAGCGCTCAAAGACATGGGCGTGCGTGTCGCTATCGATGACTTTGGTACTGGCTATTCGTCGCTGAGCTACCTCACACAGTTCCGACCAACGACGCTCAAGATTGACCGGGCCTTTGTGAGCCTGCTGCCCGAAGATCAGGCCACTGCGTCGGTTGTTCATGCAATTACCGACATGGCGTTGGCGCTGGACATCAATGTCATCGCCGAGGGCGTCGAAACCTGGGAACAGGCCGAGATGTTGCATCGCATAGGCGTTCCGTACTTCCAGGGTTACTTGTTCGCCAAGCCGCGACCGGCCGAGGAGATCGAAGCCTGGTTCGAAGCCAACGCGTCGCTTGGCGTCGAACAGGGTGATGGCCGGTACGCACTCGAGGCCGATGGCCGGTTGCAAGCTGGTCGGGTCGCCAAGACGCCGTAGTGGTGACAGACGCGGTGAGCGCATAGGGCCTCGACAACGAACCGGATCGCAAAGAAACTTCGATTTCGATGGAAGAATCGGAGCGCTGATCTCGTCATAAGGTCGTGGTGAGCATTCTGACCAGACCGACCGAGGAGCATCGTTTGCGCGAGCAGCACGTAGCTGATGAGAGCGCTGAGGGCGATAGGGCGCTGGCGGTCTCGGCCCAAAACGGCGACGCTGACGCGTTTGCGGCGCTTCTGCATCGACATGACGATGCGATGCGAGGTGTGGTGTGGCGGGTCGCTGGTTCAGCCAACGCTATGGATGACATCTTGCAAGAGGCGTACGTCAAGGCGTGGCGCAACCTCGGCGGGTTCCAGCATGAGTCGGCCTTCAGCACGTGGTTGTACGCGATCGTGTACCACAGCGCTATCGATTGGCAGCGCAAGCAGCGACCTATGACCGAGCTGCATGATGCGACTGCAACAGCGAGTCCCGATCACGCGACTCGTGTCGTCGAGTCGTTCGCACTCCGCGACGCGTTGGCCGCACTGTCCGCAGAGCACCTCTGCGTGGTGAGTCTTATCGACGGCGAAGGACGCAGTTACGACGACGTCGCAGAGTTGCTTGGCCTTAGTGCCGGCACAGTTGCGAGCCGTTTACATCGGGCCAGGGCGTTACTTCGCTCAGCTCTTGGCGAGACCAACGAAACGGGAGATGCGCAATGAATACCAATGAGCCGGTGCTGCCTCGATCCCCGGCGCCTGAACACGGTCCAGATTTCTGGGCTCGCATCGATGATGAGCTTCGCAAAGACGATGAGCTGCCCAAGACCGAAGAACTCTCGACTACTTCGCCCGGCGATGAGACGGTTACCGCGATCTCGAGCCGCTCTGCACGCGTGTCGAAGCGCTCAAGCTCTCGGGTGCTGGCGATGGCGGCCGGCGTCTTCGTGCTGGTGGGTATCGGCGCGTTTGCGCTGTTCGCTGGTCCTGGCGACGCGGACCCGGCGACCGAACTTGTTGTCGAATCAACGGCTCCAACTGATTTGGGCGGTTCAGCGGCCGCGCAAGTCCCGACCGCTGAAACGGCCGAATCGGTGCCCATAGCGGCTGCTCCAGCCCCGGTGCCAACGGCGCTCGCGGTGGTCGAAGGTTCGGCGAGCCAGGGCGATAGCACCAATGACGAAGCCGACAGCACTATCGATGTGGCGATTGCCGAGGGTGCCGTCCTTGCGACGACACCCGTATACCTGCCCTCGGACACGTCGAGTCTCGACGCGGCCACGCTGCTTGGCACGTGGACTGAACAGCGACTGAGTTGGTTCAATTGGATCGATGAAGCGGAGTCGTGCGAATCACATCGCTACAGCGAAATCTCGTACGTAAACGAGGCTGGTCTGATGTTGCCGTTCAGCGATCTCGGCCGGACCTTTAGCGGCGCGGTGTCACACTTCACGCCGTCGCCCAACAACCAGCAGGTCGCGTGGTTGGCATCGTGTGAGTCCCAGCTCGAGCTCTACATTGCAAAGCTGTTGCCCACGCCGGGTCAGGTCGCGGACGTTCGACTTGCGTGGGTGGGCGAGGGGTCAACATCTGTTGCCTTCATGCTGTGGGACGGATCGACCGTCAGTCTGAACACGCTCGGTGTCGACGGTGTCCCGTTTTTCGTCGACGTCGATGTGGCCGCACAAGCGGTCACCGACAGCTCCCGCCCGGTAGACCCGGGCGGTCCTGACGACATCGGATCGATAGTGGTCGGCGCAACCTCGACCGGCGCGTTCACGTACTGGAATGCCCCGGCGCCCACGCCAGCACCAAGCTGCGACGGCACCGACAACACCCTGTGGGTGCGAAACGCACAGGGAACATGGCTCCAAGCGGTTGCCGAGGTGCCGGTGTCGACAGTGGTTGCCTTCGATATCGATTCGGTGCTCTCCCTTGTCGCGTTCGCTGACGCCTGCGACGGCGCAAACGCGGCCCGGGTCATGGTTGGCACGCTGCGAGGCGATGGACTGATCAGCTCGATCCGGGTGATCGAGCTTGGTCCCTTCGCTCCCGGCTCGGTGTCTGAGTTGTTCTGGGTTGAGCCGAACCTGCTCAGAATTCACACAGACAACAGCGAGTTCGGCGGTGGGGTCCTGCGCTACGACTACGTCTTTGACGAAGGGCGCGACGGCGGAATTCTGGTGCAGCTCGACGCCTAGGCCATCAAGGCTCCTACGCTGCCCAGCGTGTCAATCCCAAGCGCTCCATCGGCTGCCTATCAGATTCAGATCCGGGTGCGACTTCGCAACGTTCCCGGTGTCCTCGGCGCGTTGGCGTCGGTGATCGGCGATAACGGCGGCAATATCGCTGTCGTCGAGGGCTTCGAAGCCAAGGGCGAGGCGATCGAGCGAAGCATCTGTGTGAACTGTCGCGACGCCGAGCACCAGACCCAGATTGTCGAGGCCGTTGAAGCTATCGATGGCGTCGATCTGATCGATTGGTTTGACCGCACCTTTCGGATGCACGAGGGCGGCAAGATCGAAACCGACCCACTTTGCTCAGTCGGCGACCGAGACGACCTCTCGATGGCGTACACGCCTGGCGTCGCACGCGTGTGCATGGCGATTCACGACGACGTCGAGAAGTCATTTCAATACACAATTCGGCGCAACACGGTCGCCATTGTGTCTGATGGCACTGCCGTGCTCGGTCTCGGCAACATCGGCCCCGAAGCAGCAATGCCGGTGATGGAAGGCAAAGCCTTGCTGTTCAAAGCCTTCGCAGGCGTCGACGCGTTCCCACTTTGTTTGAACACGACCGATACCGACGAGATCATCGAAACCGTAGAACGCATCGCACCCACCTTTGGTGGCATCAACCTTGAAGACATTGCTGCGCCAGCGTGCTTCGAGATTGAAGAGCGCCTCAAGGCATCGCTCGATATCCCAGTGTTCCACGACGATCAACACGGCACTGCGGTGGTTGCCCTCGCTGCACTATGGAATTCGCTTACGTTGGTCGACAAGAAGATTGGTGACGTATCCGTCGTCATCTCCGGGATCGGTGCGGCGGGGGTAGCGATCGGCAAAATCCTGCTGAGCGCCGGGGTCGGCGAGGTGATCGGTGTCGACTCGACTGGCGCAATCTATGAAGGCCGCGATCGTCTGAACCCGGCCAAGCAGTGGTTCGCAAGTAACACCAACAGCGACCGTCGCGCGGGTGCCCTCACCGAGGTGCTGGTCGGCGCCGACGTATTCATGGGCGTGAGCGCTCCCGACCTGTTGACGGCCGCAGATTTGCGCACGATGGCGAGTGATCCGATCGTGTTTGCTATGGCGAATCCTGATCCTGAAATCACACCCGAAGCCGCCGACGGGTTGGCCGCCGTGATGGCGACCGGCCGTTCGGATTACCCGAACCAGATCAACAACGTGCTCGCATTCCCCGGTCTCTTCCGCGGAGCGCTCGACGTGCAGGCGACTGACATTACTGAGTCCATGAAGCTGGCCGCAGCTGAAAACATCGCCGCGGTAGTGGGCAACGACCTCGCTCCGGACTTCATCATTCCCTCGGTGTTCGATCCCCGCGTGCTCGAAACCGTCGCACCCGCTGTGGCCGCAGCTGCTGTCGCCGAGGGTGTGACCAGAAACAACTAAATGCATCTGCGGATACCTCGAAGTCGTGAAAAGTCTGATCCGTAGTCGCGGCGGGGTCATAGGCTGGCGCGATGATTCGTGACCAGCTGGCCGAGTCGCTTGCGCAGGCGCTGGCAACTCTCGGTATCGACGCCCCTACAGATGCGATTGAGCTCGAGCGTCCCGCCCGGCGAGAGCACGGCGACTGGTCGTCGAACGTGGCTCTTGCTCATGGCAAGCGCAACGATCGCGCCCCGCGCGACCTCGCGGCAGACCTTGTCGCCAAGCTCGAAGAGCGACTCCCTGATCACGTTGCGTCGGTCGAGATCGCTGGGCCAGGTTTCGTCAATTTTCGGCTTCATGACACTTGGCTGCATGAAGTGCTCATCGCTGCGGCCTCAGCGACTCCCGACTCGCTTGGCCGGTCCCAGACCGGGGCTGGCACCCATGTGAACGTCGAGTTCGTCAGCGCAAACCCGAACAAGCCGCTGCACGCTGGTCACGCCCGCGGTGCCGTCTATGGCGACACAGTGGCTCGGCTGCTCGAAGCCATTGGCTATCAGGTGACTCGCGAGTACTACCTGAACGATCGCGGCACGCAGATGGGGCTCTTCGCCGACTCGCTCGCGGCCCGCAAGCGCGGCGAGGTGCCGCCAGAAGACGGGTACCAGGGCGAGTACTTGATCGATTGGGCACATGAGATGCCCGATGACGCCGATCCGCTCGACTGGGGATACGCGCGCGCTCTAAAGAGTCATCGGTCGACTCTCGAAGCGGTCAACGTTCATCACGACGTCTGGTTCAGCGAGAAGTCGCTCGAAGCTGACGGCCAGGTCGCGGCAACGCTCGAACAGTTGGCGGCTGCAGGTAAGAGCTACCAAGAAGACGGAGCAACGTGGCTGCGCACGACCGATGTTGGCGATGACAAAGACCGTGTTCTGGTGAGATCGTCGGGCGACGTGACATACCTGACGCCCGATATCGCGTATCACCGCGACAAGTTCAGTCGCGCCGACCGCCTCATCAACGTGTGGGGTGCGGACCATCACGGCTACATCGTGCGCATGAAGGCTGCGATGCAATTCCTTGGTAATGACCCCGAGGATCTTGAGATCATCGTGACTCAACTCGTCGACCTCGTCCGAGATGGCGAGCCGTTCCGCCAATCAGGCCGTCTCGGCGACATGGTCTCCTTCGACGAGATCATTGATCTGGTCGGTCCAGATGCAGCCCGATTCACGTTTCTGATGCAGTCGATGGACACGCGCCAGACGGTTGATCTCGATGAGTTGGCTAGTGCCAGTATGGACAACCCGGTGCACTACGTGCAGTACGCCACGGCTCGCATCCATCAGCTGGTCAAGAACGCAACCACGGCAGGACATCAACGGATGCCGGTGGAGTCGGTTGATCTCGCTCTGCTCACGAATGATCGCGAACTCGAGATTTTGCGTGAACTCAGCTCGTTCAGTGAGATCGTCGACCTCGCTGCTCGCGAGCGTGCACCGCACAAGATCACGACATGGCTACGCGATCTCGCCAGCGCGTTTCACGGCTTCTATCACGACTGCTACGTGGTCGGCGACGGAGTGAGTGCCGAGCTGACCCAGGCTCGGCTTTGGCTGATAGAGGCGGCCCGCGTTGGCTTGAGCGCTGGTCTTGGACTCGTGGGCGTCAGCGCCCCCGAGGAGATGTAGCCGTGGTCGCACCGGTGCCAGCTCACCTGCTGCCCGACACCGCAGTCATCGACACCAATGGTCACCTCAGCGTCGGTGGCGTCGATCTAGCGGACCTGGCAGCCGAGTTTGGTACACCGTTGTTTGTCTATGACGAAGAGCACCTTCGAGCGCGCTGTCGAGAGGCAGTCGAGACCTTTGGCCCGGGGGTTGCCTACGCGACCAAGGCTTTTCTCTGTGTAGCGATGGCACGCCTCGCGCACGAAGAGGGAATGCACCTCGATGTCGCGACGCTCGGCGAGCTTCATGTCGCCGAGGTCGCCGGTGTGCCGGCCTCGGATTGCGTCTTGCATGGCAACAACAAGTCGATGGCAGAGTTGCGAGCCGCAATCGAGCGTGGCGTTGGCCGCATCGTCATCGACAGCTTCGATGAACTCGACCGCATAGAGATGATTCATGCAGAGAACGGGGCGGTTGCCAACGCGCTGCTGCGAATCACGCCAGGCATCGAAGCGCACACCCACGAGTTCATCGCAACCGGTCAAGACGATTCGAAGTTCGGCTTCACGGTCTCGACCGGCCTTGCTGAGCGGGCGATAGCTCGAGCGGCTGCCTCGCCCGCCGTCGTGTTGCACGGCATTCACGCCCACATCGGATCCCAGGTTTTCCGCGTCGATTCGCTGCGCAGCTCTGCGGAGATGTTGGCGGCGATCGCGGGTCGGTTCGACCTGCCAGAGCTGTCGGTGGGTGGTGGTCTTGGCGTCGCCTATGTGTCCGGCGAAGAAGCCCCCACGATCGCCCAGTGGGGCAAAGCGGTACTCGATGGTGCTCGGGCGAGCGGCATCGACGCCCGCATTGTTGCCGAACCGGGCCGTTCGATTGTCGCGACGGCCGGTCTGACCGTCTACGAGGTCGGAACGATCAAGACTCTTGAAGGTATCCGCACCTACGTTGCGATCGACGGTGGCATGAGTGATAACCCACGCCCGGTTCTCTACGGCAGCGGCTATGAGTGCTTTGTTGCTGATCGAGCGAACAGCGATCGCGAGCTCGAGGTGCGGGTTGTGGGCAAGCACTGCGAGTCAGGTGACATCGTCGTGCGCGACGGCTTTGCACCCGCCGATCTTGCTGTGGGTGATCTGCTGGTTACCCCTGTGACGGGGGCGTATGGTCATTCGCTGGCTTCGAACTACAACAAGATGCTGCGCCCGCCAGTGGTTTTCGTCAGAGACGGCAATGCTCGGGTCGTTGTGCGACGCGAGGAACTCGACGATCTCACGCGGCTCGACGTCAGCGCAGAGTAGATAGGTTTTTGGAATGGAAATCACGACCGTGCGCATTGGACTGCTCGGCATGGGCACCGTGGGCGGCGCACTCGTTCCGCTACTCGCAGAACAACATGATGACATTGCGTCGCTGACCGGCCTCGATCTTCGGATCACGCGCGCGGCCGTGCGCGATATCTCCAAGGATCGCTCCGTCGATCTTGGGGGTATTGCAATCACCGAGGTGGCCGACGAGGTCATCGATGCTCACGATGTGGATCTCGTCGTCGAGTTGGTCGGCGGCGTCGACGTGGCCAGGCAGTGGGTTGGCCGCGCTCTGACGGCGGGCAAATCGGTCGTCACTGGTAACAAGGCCTTGTTGGCTGCCCACGGTCGTGAGCTGTTTGATCTCGCCCGAGCTAACGGCGCCGAGCTGCTCTTCGAAGCATCGGTCGCAGGTGCGATTCCCCTGATGCGGGCGCTCCAAAAATCATTGCGAGGCGAGCCGATCGACCGCGTGACTGGCATCGTCAACGGCACCACCAACTACATGCTGTCGAAAATGACCGAAGAAGGCGCCGACTACGCCGAGGCGCTGAGCGAGGCTCAAGCGTTGGGCTATGCCGAGGCCGATCCAACCGCCGATGTCGAGGGTCACGACGCACAAGCAAAGGCTGCAATCATCGCCACGGTCGCCTTTGGTGCTGCACTGACTTCGACCGATGTGCGGGTCGAGGGAATCAGCGATGTGAGCGGCGCCGATATAGCGAACGCCGACCGTCTCGGGTACGTGATCAAGCTGCTCGCGTTGGTTGAGCGAGTCGGAGAGCACGCGCCGTACGAGGTCGCGGCTCGCGTGCACCCGACCATGGTTCCTAAGCAACACCCGCTCGCAACCGTGCGGGGCAGCTTCAACGCGGTGTTCATTGAGGGCGGAGCCGTTGGCGAGCTAATGCTGTACGGCCGCGGGGCGGGCGGCAGACCAACGGCGTCGGCGGTGCTTGGTGACGTGATCGAGGCCGCCGCAGGCATCGCCCATGGCTCGGTTCGCGCATTGCCCCAGCTCGGGGCTGCGTTGGTCCGTGACCCCGACGCGACTACGTCGGCCTTCTATCTCAACGTCGCGGTCGACGATCAACCGGGGGTGCTCGCCGAGGTCGCCGGGGTGTTCGGTGCCAACGGTGTAAGCATCAAGTCGATGGAACAGGGTGGTTCTGGGTCGGGGGCAACGCTGGCCTTCATTACGCACGAGGCATCTGAAGCTGACATGGCCGCCACCCTCGACAAGCTCGGTTCGTTGGACTGCGTGGCTCGCGTCGGTGCGCACTACCGCGTTATCGGTAGCTGAGATGTCGCCGATGTCCGCTTCTCAGCGATCGCAATCCGCCGCCGACACCGCCATGCACTACGTGTCGACCCGTGGGCGGGCGCCTGCGCTGCCGTTTGGTGACGTGCTGCTGACGGGTCTCGCCGATGATGGCGGGCTCTACCTGCCCGAGCGTTGGCCGAACATCGTGGCCGAGGTGCGCTCGTCGAATTACGTCGACACCGCGGTCGACATCATGTGGCCGTTCGTTGAGGGATCGATCGAACGAGATGCATTTGTTGAGATCGTGACTGACGCGTATTCGACATTTGAGAACTCCGAGGTCGTTGAGCTGGTCCAGCTATCGCCAGACCTGTGGATGCTTGAGCTCTTCCATGGCCCGACGCTGGCGTTCAAAGATGTCGCGTTGCAGCTGGTAGGCCGACTGTTCGATCATGAACTGACCAAGCGTCAGCGGCGTATCACGATCGTGGGCGCGACCTCGGGCGATACGGGCTCTGCGGCAATCGAGGCCTGTCGAGATCGCGATGCAGTTGACATTTTCATCCTGCACCCCCATGGGCGCGTCAGCGATGTACAGCGGCGACAGATGACAACGGTCGACGCCGGCAACGTGCACAACATCGCGATCGAGGGCACGTTCGACGATTGTCAAGATCTGGTCAAAGCCCTGTTCGCTGATACGGCGTTTCGAGACGAGGTGCGCCTCGGTGCTGTGAACTCGATCAACTGGGCGCGGGTGATGGGCCAGATCGTCTACTACGTCGTTGCGGCTCAACGCGTTAACGGAGCCAGCGCACCAGTGTCGTTCGCAGTGCCAACCGGCAACTTTGGCAACGTCTTTGCAGGCTGGGCCGCACGATCTATGGGCCTCGCCGTTGACCGCTTCTGCGTCGCCAGCAACAGCAACGACATTCTGACTCGCCTTTTTGAAACCGGCACTATGACGATCGAAGGCGTCGAGCCCACGCTCTCGCCGAGCATGGATATTCAGATCTCCAGCAACCTCGAACGGTTACTGTTCGAAACACACGGCCGCGACGGTGAGCGCATCGCTGATGCCATGGCGCAGTTTCGCGACACCGGCACATTGACGCTTGACGCCGCCCATCGCAGTTTGCTGGCCGAGACCTGGGCGGGGGTGCGCGTCGATGACGAAGGTGCTGGGGGAGTGCTGGAAACCATCCAGTCCGTGAGTGCCGATACCGGACACGTGCTCGATCCCCACACAGCCGTCGGCGTGGCCGCTGCGCGGCGCATTCAAGCCTCGCGCTCGGCTTCGTCGCCCATCGTTGCGCTGGCGACCGCGCATCCTGCCAAATTTCCTGACGCAGTCGAGCGGGCTACAGGTATGCGCCCAGCTCTGCCCGGTCGTGTGGGCGACCTCTTCGGTCGCGATGAGAAGTTCGAGGTTCTGCCAAACGACCTGCGCGTGGTGCAGGCGCACGTACGGGCCAATCGCCGCAGCTAGCCAAACTGCGTGCTGCGTGGCAGCGGAGCTCGCCGTGCAACCACGTATCCTCTCCGGGTGCCGGGCCTGCAACGTGTGATCACGCTTGACGTCGAAGGCGTGCTGATGCCCGAAGTGTGGATCGGTATCGCAGAGTTGACTGGCATCAAAGAGCTACAGCGTACGACACGCGATGAGCCCGACTACGACGCACTCATGCGCTATCGGCTTGAGATTCTGCGCCAGCATTCACTAAAGATGTCAACCGTTGGCGAGGTGCTCACAGAGATCAAACCGCTCGACGGCGCTCGAGCATTCCTTGACGAACTGCGATCGCGCCACCAAGTCATTCTGTTGAGCGACACGTTTGAGCAGTACGCGTCGGCGATGATGCCGCACCTCGACATGCCCACGATCTTTTGTCATCGACTGGTCGTCGTCGATGATGTGATCGTTGATTACGAGTTGCGCACCGATGACCACAAACGCCGCACAGTGCGAGCGTTGCAAGACCTCAACTTTCATGTGACGGCGGGCGGTGACTCGTTCAACGATCTCTCGATGCTGAACGCTGCCAATGCAGGCGCCTTGTTCCATGCGCCAGCGTCAATCATCGACGCCAACCCGCAGCTTGCGAGCTTTGATCGCTTTGACGACTTCCTCGCCTGGATCGACGCGGTCCAAAGCTGAACGGCGCTAGCATCTCATCAGGTTGGACGAAGGCCCGATGGCCATCGTGATGTATCGGTTTCTCGAGTCCGAGATCCGGCATCGTTACCGAAGAGACCACCACACGACACACGTGGAGCACTATCACCGTGACTTCTGATCGCAGCACGCTTGAGGCCAAAGACCGGGCCGAGCTAACCGTCATTGCCCAGGCCATGGGCGCCAAAGTGACGTCGCGGATGCGCAAAGGCGACATCATCGACATCATTGCTGGCGCTGACGCCGGACCTAGCGACACGAGCGACGAATCGGGCGAAGCCGACAACGAAGACTCGTCAGCTCAAGCCGACGCAGCGAACGATGGCAAGAGTCGAGATGACAGCGCCGCCGAGGCAGATGACAGCGCCGCCGAGGGCGGCAATGCAGAGCCCACCGGTCGTGAGTCAAATGACAAGACCGAAAACAGCCAAGGGCGCTCTAACGGTGGGCAGTCCGAGCCTGATGGCAACAACCGCCGCCGCCGCCGTCGCCGTGGTCGTGATCGCGAAGAGCTCGCCTGGGAAGGCGAGCCAATCTCGGTCGAAGGTCACCTAGATCTGCGCAGCGACGGCTATGGATTTCTTCGGGTCGCAGGCGGTGTCTCAAGCCGCGATGATTGCTACGTGCCCGTAAAAATGGTGCGCGAGTTTGGGCTTCGATCCGGTGACCGTTTGCGCGGCACCTCGCGTCCCGCAGCTCGCAACGAGAAAAACCCCGCCCTGCTCTCGGTTGAGACTGTGAACGATCGCGATCCCGAAGAGGCCCGCATACGGCCTGACTTCGATGCACTCACGCCAATCTTCCCCGACGAACAATTGGTACTCGAACGAGCGACAACGCCGGCCGACCTGACGGCACGTGTGATCGACCTTGTAGCACCGATCGGCAAGGGCCAACGCGGCCTCATCGTTGCGCCCCCTAAGGCGGGCAAGACCACCGTCATTAAAGAGATCGTTCGCTCTATTGAGACGAACCATCCCGAAGTACGCATGATCGTGCTGCTTCTCGATGAGCGCCCCGAAGAAGTCACCGACATGAAGCGGTGGGTGAAGAACGGCGAGGTTGTTGCATCGACATTTGACCGGCCGACCGATGAGCACATCACGGTCGCCGAGATGGTCGCCGAGCGCGCTCGCCGAATGGTCGAGTCAGGTGATGATGTCGTGGTCATTATGGACGGCATCACGCGTCTGGCTCGGGCCTATAATTTGAGTGGCCGTTTTAGTGGCCGCACGATGTCGGGCGGGGTTGATGCTGGGGCCCTCTACCCCGCAAAGCGCATCTTTGGCTCGGCGCGAAACCTCGAAGAGGGCGGATCGTTGACGATGATTGCAACGGCCCTGGTCGAAACAGGCTCGAAGATGGACGAAGTCATTTTCGAAGAGTTCAAGGGCACCGGCAACATGGAACTTCGGCTCGATCGCGCGGCGGCCGAGAAGCGTCTATGGCCGGCTGTCGATATCGCAGCGAGTTCGACCCGTCACGACGAACTGCTTCTTGACATGCGCCAGCACGGTGCGACGACGAAGATGCGCCGCGTGCTCGACGCCGTTGATGAGGCCAACCCAACAATTGCTTCGCTCGAACTGTTACTTGACCGCCTTGAGTCGTTCAAGACCAACGCGGCGTTCCTTGATGAAGTCGCGAAGAGCAAATGAGTTCTGGGTGTGAGTTTGGTGCTGCCAAACTCACACCCAGAGACTCGAGCACAACTCAGCCAAGAGCGGCTGGGTCGATCACGACGATGTTCCAAACGGCGCTCTCGACGAGGTCGGCACCGGTTACGACGTTGAACGAACCCGACGTCTCAGCTTCGAGCCATCGGCCATATTGCACGTTGCGCACTGCATAGCCGTCGGGCGTTTCAACGATTTCCCAGCGGTCGTCGCTCGCTGGGCTAGCTGACGAATCGACATTCCAGCCGGCACCGCCGCCGTCGGCATCGAGGTATCGACCGGTCACCTGGTTCTGCAAGAGCACGGCGCCGTCGCCAGCGTCGCTGATCTGCCACACGTCATCGTCTTGTTGCGACGTTGACTGATCGACGTTGCCCGGATCGCCATCGAGCCATCGCTCGGTTGCCGAGTTGGACAACGCGATCGATGCGCCGATGAAGTCGCCTAGTGGCGGTTCAACCGGTGGTGGTCCTATGGGTGGCTCAACCGGTGGCGGTGGTTCAACCGGTGGTGGTCCTATGGGTGGCTCAACCGGTGGCGGTGGTTCGAACGGTGGCGGTGGTTCTACAGGTGGTTCAACCAGTGGCGGTTGATCGCCGATCGGGGTGAACACCCATTGAGCGTTTGGACCCGTTGATGACGTTCGGTTCACGTCGGTGCCGGTCACGGTGAGGTTCGCACCGCGCTGTACTGCGGTGAGCAGAAACGCAGCGTTATCGAGCGGCTCGAGGAACCACACGTCGTCGGTACTCGGTGAGGTCGATAGATCAACCCCACTAGAACCGTCGGTATCGAGCCATTGGTCGAAGGTGAGGTTGCGCAGGTACCACCCACCGGGGGCTTCACTGAGTTCCCAACGGTCGTCGTCGCGAGGCGTCGACGAGGTATCGGCGTTCTGGCCGCGGTCAGCGTCGAGGAAGCGGCCGGTACCGACATTTTGCAGGTAGTACACGCCAGGTTCAGCAAGCTCGGGCTCGTTGATGACGGGGGCTTGGCCCGTCGTGAACCCGAATCCGGTACGAGTCGCGGTGTCCTCGAGCCCTACGAAGCCCTCGATAGGAGAGAACTCTTGTTCATCGAAGTCAACGTCTTGGTCGTCGGCCGTGCCCAGGATCAGGTCAGGACCGAGGCCGACGATGCCAGCAAGGTTGCCGCCTGGTTCCATAACTCCGAACACTGAGTTGGTGCCGTCAATGTGCCAGCTTCCGACAAAGTGACCCACTTCGTGAGCGGCAATGATGCCGACTCCTAAACCGACCAGGTCCACCTTGGTCAATCTGGCTGCGACATCGAAGTTGTTCAGCGACGAGTCGAAGACCCCAGGAGCCTCGCTTAACACATCGAGGAGCACGACGCCGGTCTCCGTTGGATCGGCATTGCCCGGATCAATCGACTGAGCGATACCTATTGTTGGAATGCCAAACTCGGCGATCGAACCGCCAACGATTATGCGCGAGACGTTGGGTTGGCCCCACGGGTCGGCGTCGTCACGGCTGTTGCGAACTTCGATATCGAACTGCCCGGGAATTCCGGTGGCATCACGGTCGCCGTTGCCGCCCGTGATGCGCAAGTCGTCGTCGATGTTCTCTTCAAACGATGCAATTATTGCATCGATTAGGGGGTCCTCATCTGCCGCGGTGAGTCCCCAACGTTCGAGGAAGCTTGACAGCGGCGACAATGTAACCTCACCCGACGGCCGGTTCGCATCCCAGATCGTCGGATCGACCGAGGCACCATCGAAGTCGAGGTAGATGATCTGTGTGTCATTGCCCGGTGCTTCGGCGCGCCCTGGTCGAATGACTCGTAGCTCTCCGGTGTAGGGGCTAACATCGCCGCTGATGATCACAGCGTGCTGACCGCCGATCGCGGCGACGTGGTCGGCGCCGATGTTGCCGAGGTGGCGCAGTGGGCTCTCGATTGGGTAGAGGAAGGACGCTGACTGCAACGAGCCTTGCCGCAGCACGCCGGCCGGGTCGACGATCGATACTGCGACCGATGCTTCGTCGTTGACCGAGAATCCGGCACGGATGGCGTCGCCAGGCTCAAGGTCGACCAGATAGACGTCGACGTCGGGAGTTAGATCGACGATCTCGGCGCCCTGAGTGATCGTGAGCCGGTAGTCGCCGGTGGAATCTCCCGGGGACCCAGTGCTCGGATCGAACGGATCAGGAAGCTGACCCCCGAATGCGCCGACCGCGACGTAATAGGTGCCGCCGTTCAGGATGCGGACGAAAGCGAGGCTGTCGGTGCCGTCGTTGTCGTCGTTCTCGGCGATGATGTTGCCATTGGCGTCGAAAATCGAGACGAACGAATCGAGTTCGCTATCGATGACCTCGGCGTCGATGTCAGCGATCAAGGTGTCGCCCGCATTCGCCTCGATGGCGAAGATATCGACGTCGCCGTTGTTGGGTCGAGGGCCGTCGCCGATCGTGCCGGTACAGACTGCACCGATATCGACTGTGCTGAACGTTGGGTTAGAGGTCGGGATCGATCCATCATCTTCGGTGCTCGCGCACGCCGCGATGACCATGTTGGGCTCAATCGCTTTGACGAGTGCGTCGCGTTCGGCTTCGACATCGCGGTTGGCGAAGTACTCGGCCTGCTGCTGATCCCACGCTGCGGTGAGAGATGCGACCTGGGCCTGTACGGCGTCAGGTCGCTGCACGACAATCTCGCGAGTCTCGCGAATCTCGCGAGTCTCGAGCGCCTCGGCTTCGACCTGTGGGATTGCGGCTTCGACCTGTGCGACGTCGAGAGTCCTAAGGCTGATAGCTGCGAGGTATTCGTTGGTGAGCGTATTGGGCGCTGGCCCAGTGCCCGGCGAAAACGGATCGTCGGGCAGGTAGCCGGATTCGCCGATCATCATGTAGTACGTGCCGGGCCCAACTGAAATGTTGAGTGTCAGCCCGACCAGTGCTGCCGGTTCGTCGGAGACGATGACTTCGCCGATTGAGTTGTACAACGACACCGCCAGTCCGGCCGGGGCCCCGCCCAATGCAACATCGAGCATCTGCTCTGCGTTACCGGCGGCGATTTCGAAGAAGTCGAAGTCGCCAGTGGTTGAGGCCCAGTCGCCGTCACCGATCAGACCAATGCAGGCGGTACGACCGTCGACAAGTTCGGTCGAATTTGCGTCGGTAAACGAGTCATCGTTCTCTATCGACTGGCAGGTAGCGACTGGCGGCGGTGGAGGGTCAACGGGTAGAACTGGCGTCGGCGTTGGCAGGTCAGGTTGTGCTGGCGTTGCGGTTGGTGATGGGATTGGTTCGCCAGGTGGTGGCTCGACGGGTGGCGGCTCGACAGGTGGTGGCTCGACAGGTGGTGGCTCGACGGGTGGTGGCTCGACAGGTGGTGGCTCGACGGGTTGCGTTGGCGTCGCGGTGGCTGTTGGCGTCGCCGTTGGCAGTTCTGGTGGGGGTGCTGGCACCTGTGTCGGTGTTGGACTTGGGGTTGGGCCATCAGGTGATGGTGGCAACTCGATATAGGTGCCAATCGCGACCAGGTACACGAACGAGTCGGTGGCTCCGTTACCTGACGACGAATCGAAGGGGTTCTGGGGCAGTTGGTCAGGCGCGCTGATCATGGCGTAGTAGTCGCCCGGGGCCGAAACCGGCACAGCGATGCCGAACTCACCCGGCGTGGCAACTGCGGCGCCGAGTAGTTGCCCATTCGCGTCGTAGACCGCGAGCTGAGTGAGCGCAGCGCCAGGCTGATCAGCGACATCGACAAAGACGACGCTGTTGGGCTCAGTCGTTGAGACTCGATAGAAGTCAAAGTCGCCACTCGTGGCGCCAAATGGTCCGTCGCCGATGGCGCCCTCGCACAATGAAGGGGCCGCAAGCGACACGTCGGTAACGACCGCGAGTTCGATCGAACCGTCGTCTTCGGTCGACGCACACTGCGGCGGCGCCGGCTCGGCAGCTGGGCCGAGGCTGCCAAGGAACACGACGTAGTCGCCGTCGGTGGTAGCCCCCGGGCCCGAAGATGAGTCGAACGGATTGGCAGGCAAACCAGCAGAACCGGCCACTGCGGCGTAGTAGATCTCGTCGCTCGGCGCGGGCACCATGAGGAACTCGGGACCGAGGTCGTTGAGCGACGCAATGAGGTCCCCGGCACTGCTGTAGATGGCAATGTCGGTATCGAATCTGGCAGGCAGCGCTGGCAGGGCATCAACGAGGATTTCGTCGCCTTCGGGAATGAAGCCGATCTCGAAGAAGTCGATGTCGCCCGTCGTCTCACCGAACGGACCATCACCAATCGTTCCTTGGCAACGTGCGACCGCACTGGGTGGCAGGCCAACTCGGTTTGCGAACGGAATCGAGCCGTCGTCTTCAATCGATGGGCACACTGGTGGTGGTGGCAACGCACCCAGGTTGCCGCTGATGTTGGCTCGTGGATTCGTTCTGGCGTTGAAGCCAGGCACGACCTGGCCGGTCGCGATCGTGTCGTTGAGGCCGATCTCTTGAGCGGTCTCTATGTCGACGACGCCGATGTCGAGCGCCCGAGCATTGTCGAATGCGTTCGGGGCGGCCTTTGGTTGGCCTTGGCGCTGCGCAAGTTCAACCCATGCAGCGATCGTCGAGGGGTCGCGCTCGGGCATGAAGGACAGCCATGGCGGTGGGCCGAGCGCTGGGTCCATCGTCAGATCTTGCATCGAGACGGGACCGGTGATGTTGTCGAGTTGATCCATCAGTCGCTGAGCGGCCTGTTGTTGCTCGGTCGGCGGCGCCACTTGCGCAGCGCTCGACTCGGGCAGGGGCACCACGGCTATCGCCAACATAGCGAGAACCAGGAAGCCCACGAGCGCTCGCGTACCTCTTCGTAGGCGCGACTGGGCGAATGACCTTGACAGATACACGGGAGAGTCCCTTCAAGTGACGACGTGTAGATGCCTAGAGCGGTCATGCCCCCCGACTAGGCGTACCCAGTTTGATATAAAATTTTCAAGTTGTCACTGCATAAGTCGAGATTTATTTGTGAAGGCTTCAAGTTGGCGAACGGCGTCCGGCGTCCCTAGACTGGTCGGGCCTTGTCGTCGGCGCGTCGGTCACTCACTTTCTCGGCCTTTTCGCGCGTCTACCCATGAGCTCCTTTCCCGTTGCAGGTCCGGTTGGCTGACCTGACACCCCCCGGTGATCCCCACACAACAGGAGTGCACGTGGCTGTCCGCAGTTCAGCGCTTGAGCGCTATTCGTTCGGCAACCTTGAAGAGGTTCTTGAGCTTCCCGATCTGATTTCAATTCAGCGGTCTTCGTTCAAGTGGTTCCTCGACGAAGGCTTGCAGCAGATTTTCCGAGACATCAGTCCAATCACGGACTTTTCTGAAAACCTGCAGCTCGAGCTCGAGTTCGACCCAACCGACGAAGACCTTCGGCCGCCGCCGAAGTTCACCGAAGCCGAATGCAAACGTCAGGACATGACCTATAGCGCACCGGTCTTCGTGCGAGCTCGCTTTATGAACGCCGAGACCGGCGAGATCAAAGAGCAGACCGTCTTCATGGGTGACTTCCCCATGATGACCGAGAACGGCACGTTCATTATCAACGGCACCGAGCGTGTCGTTGTATCGCAGCTGGTGCGCAGCCCAGGCGTTATCTTCCAGCCTGGTGAGCGTTACCGCCTGCGTAACCTCAGCAAGCACCAGCTTGTGACCGGCACCATTCACCCGTATCGCGGTGAATGGATCGAGTTCGACGTCGAGCAAAAGCCTGGCAAGGACGTCACCGCAGGTACCCGAGTGGCTCGTAAGCGTCGCCTCTCGATGTTCACCCTCATTCGCGCTCTCGGCTTTGACGAAGAGAACGCTCCCGGGTTCCTTCCGGCCTTCGTGCGTCACTTCGATTTTCTGGAGGGCCAGTGGGAAGAAGACCAGACCAAGTTGCTGGCTCAGACCCAAGACGAAGCGCTACTCGAGATCTACAAGCGAGTTCGCCCCGGCGAGCCACCGTCGGTTGAGTCGGCACGGAACTACTTCCGCACAGCATTCTTCGAGAGCCGCCGCTATGACCTCAGCCGGGTTGGCCGTTACAAGCTGAACCGCAAGCTCGGTCCAGAGATCGGCCGTCTCGAAGAGACGTTTGGTCTCAAGCTCGATCGCCCCGAGGTCGGCCAGTCGGTGCTCACTCCGGCCGAAGTGCTCGCAAGCTGCACCTACCTGTTGCACCTTGTGCAAGCTGAGCCCGGCTACCGCCTCGACGATCAAGACCACTTCGCCAACCGCCGAATTCGTTCGGTCGGCGAGCTCATCCAGAACCAGGTGCGCATCGGTCTGAGCCGTATGGAACGTGTCGTTCGTGAGCGCATGACCACTCAAGACGTCGAAGCGATCACACCGCAGACGCTTATCAACATTCGTCCGGTCGTCGCTGCGGTCAAGGAGTTCTTCGGAACGTCGCAGCTGTCGCAGTTTATGGATCAGGTCAATCCACTTTCGGGGCTCACGCACCGCCGTCGCCTTTCGGCGCTCGGTCCAGGTGGGCTGAGTCGCGAACGGGCTGGCTTCGAAGTGCGAGATGTGCACTTCAGCCACTACGGCCGTATGTGCCCGATCGAGACTCCTGAGGGCCCGAACATCGGCCTCATCGGTGGTCTCGCAAGCTTTGCTCGTGTCAACGAGTTCGGCTTCATCGAATCGCCGTACCGAGTCGTCGAGAACGGTGTGGTGTCCAAGGACATTCGCTACCTCGCCGCCGACGAAGAAGAACTATTCGTAGTAGCGCAGGCCAACGCTCGTATCGACGACAGTGGTGTCTTGCTCGATCAGAAGGTTCTGGTTCGGCGCTCGCCACAGGCAGCGACCCTCGAAGGGCTCCGTCTTCAGTTGGAGCAAGATGTCTTCTTCGGTGCTACGACCGAGATCTCGTTCGTTCCACCAAACGAAGTGCAGATGATGGACGTCTCGCCCAAGCAGATCATCTCGATCGCGACGGCGCTAATTCCATTCCTCGAGCACGACGATGCCAACCGTGCGCTCATGGGCGCCAACATGCAACGCCAAGCAGTCCCACTGCTGCGCGCTGAGGCTCCCTATATCGGTACCGGTGTCGAGGCTCGCGCCGCGAACGATGCGGCCGACATGGTGCTCGCTCTTGAGAACGGCACCGTCGAAGAGGTCAATGGCAACAGCCTGGTCATGAACTACGACCAGACCGGCAAGCACACCCACGTGTTGTCGAAGTTCAACCGTTCGAATCAAGACACCTGTATCAACCACAAGGTCGTGGTGAACGTTGGCGACCAGGTCAAGGTCGGGCAGCTGCTCGCCGACGGCCCGTCAACCGACAACGGTGAGCTGGCGCTCGGCAAGAACCTGCTCGTGGCGTTCATGCCGTGGCGTGGTTACAACTTTGAAGACGCGATCATCTTGAGCCAACGCCTCGTCAAAGACGATGTGCTCACGTCGATTCACATTCACGAGCACGAAATTGATGCTCGCGACACCAAGCTCGGTCCCGAAGAAATCACTCGAGACATTCCGAACCTAAGCGACGAGATCCTTGCGGACCTTGACGAGCGCGGCATCATCCGCGTTGGTGCTGAGGTCAAGCCGGGCGACGTGCTCGTCGGCAAGGTCACGCCTAAGGGTGAGACCGAGCTGACCCCCGAAGAACGCCTGCTGCGCGCCATCTTCGGCGAAAAGGCCCGCGAGGTGCGTGATACGAGCCTCAAGGTGCCGCACGGCGAACAGGGCAAGGTCACCAACGTTCGTGTCTTCTCTCGCGACGATGGCGATGAGTTGCCACCTGGCGTGAATCAGCTGGTGCGGGTCTATGTCGCACAGAAGCGCAAGATCAGTGTGGGCGACAAGCTCGCTGGCCGCCACGGCAACAAGGGTGTTATCAGCCGGATTCTTCCGATCGAAGACATGCCCTTCTTGGCCGACGGCACACCCGTCGACGTGATCCTCAACCCACTGGGTGTGCCGAGCCGAATGAACGTCGGACAGGTACTCGAAGCCCATCTTGGCTACGCGGCCCGTTGGGGCTGGGAAGTCGATGGCGCCAAGGTTGGCTTGCCTCCGATCTATGGGACTGAGACCAAGACCCGCCCCGTGACTCGACCTGCAACCCTGGTGGCAACACCGGTGTTCGATGGCGCAAAGTGGGACGAGGTCGAGATGGCGGGCAAGCACCCGACCATTCAAGACATCCTCCGCAACATCGAGCCTGAGACCGAAGACGGCGACCGTCTGATCGGTGAAGACGGCAAGACGCAACTCTTCGACGGTCGTACCGGCGAAGCGTTCGATAATCGCACGACCGTCGGCTTCATGTACATCTTGAAGCTGGCTCACCTAGTCGACGACAAGATTCACGCCCGCTCGACGGGTCCATACTCGATGATCACCCAGCAACCGCTCGGCGGTAAGGCCCAGTTTGGTGGCCAGCGCTTTGGTGAGATGGAAGTGTGGGCGCTCGAGGCCTACGGCGCGGCGTACTGCTTGCAAGAGCTGCTGACGATCAAGAGCGACGACGTTCTTGGTCGAGTGCGGGTCTATGAAGCCATCGTCAAGGGTGAGAACATCCCCGAGCCCGGAATCCCCGAGAGCTTCAAGGTACTCATCAAGGAAATGCAGGCCCTGTGCCTCAATGTCGAGGTGCTCAACCTCGATGGTTCTTCCATCGAGATGCGCGAACTCGACGACGAGGTCTTCCGTGCCACCGAAGAACTCGGTATCGACCTGTCCCGCCCCGAGCGTGGTTCCGATGAGGAAGACGCCCGAAGAGCCCGTGAACGCGCCGAAAGGATGGGCAACTGATGATCGATGTAAATGACTTCGCACATCTGCGGATTGGCCTTGCCACCGCTGATTCGATTCGCACCTGGTCAAACGGCGAGGTGAAGAAGCCAGAGACCATCAACTACCGCACGCTCAAGCCCGAAAAAGACGGCCTGTTCTGTGAGACCATTTTCGGTCCTCAAAAGGACTGGGAATGTGCATGTGGCAAGTACAAGCGCATTCGCTTTAAGGGCATCATCTGTGAGCGTTGCCGCGTCGAGGTAACTCGCTCAAAGGTACGCCGCGAGCGCATGGGCCACATCGAGCTGGCCGCACCTGCTGTGCACATCTGGTACCTGCGCGGTACCCGTTCGTGGTTGGCCTACCTGCTCATGGGCACCGAGCCAAAAGAAGAGCTCAAAGCCAAGCAGCTTGAGAAGGTCATCTACTTCGCCGCCAACCTGGTCACCTGGGTCGACGAAGACAAGCGCGACGAAGACCTTGATGAGCTCGAAAAAGAGATGTTGCTTGAAAAAGACGACATCGCCAAAGAGCGCGATCTTCGGTTGCAAGAACGTACCGAAGAGCTCGAAGCTGAGCTGACGGCACTCGAAGCAGACAAGGCCAAAGAGAGTGAACTCAAGCAGCGCCGCAAGGCTGCTGAAAAGGACCTCGAAGCGATCCGCGAAGAGTACGAGGCTGAACTCGAACTCATCGAACTCGCCTTTGATCAGTTCAAGAGCTTGTTCTCTCGCCAAATCATCGAAGACGAGATGCTGTGGCGCGAGCTTGCCGACCGCTACGCCGACTACTTCGAAGGTGGCATGGGCGCCGATGCGATTCAGTCGCTGATCGCCCGTATCGACTTCGACGTCGAAGAAGTCAAGCTGCGCGCTGCGATCAACCCCGAAGAGGGCCAACGCCCACTGTCAGCCCAGCGCAAGCAGAAGGCCATCAAGCGTCTCAAGATCGTCACGGCATTCAACCGTCGCGACGAGCGCGGCAACCGTGTCAACAACCCGAGCGCGATGGTGCTCGACGTAGTCCCCGTGATTCCGCCCGAGCTTCGCCCGATGGTGCAGCTCGACGGTGGTCGCTTCGCAACGTCAGACCTCAACGACCTGTACCGACGCGTGATCAACCGCAACAACCGCCTCAAGCGACTGCTCGATCTCGGTGCTCCCGAGATCATTGTGAACAACGAAAAGCGCATGCTGCAAGAAGCGGTCGATGCACTGTTCGACAACGGTCGTCGTGGCCGCCCGGTTACCGGTCCCGGCAACCGTCCGCTCAAGTCGCTGTCCGACATGCTCAAGGGCAAGCAAGGCCGCTTCCGTCAGAACCTGCTCGGCAAGCGCGTCGACTACTCCGGCCGTTCGGTCATCGTGGTTGGCCCAACGCTTCGGTTCCACCAATGTGGTCTGCCCAAGCTCATGGCCCTCGAGCTGTTCAAGCCGTTCGTCATGAAGAAGCTTGTCGATGAAGGCATTGGTCAAAACATCAAGTCGGCCAAGCGAATGGTTGAGCGTCGTCGCAACGAAGTTTGGGACGTACTCGCCGAAGTCATCCAAGAGCACCCTGTAATGCTGAACCGTGCGCCCACGCTGCACCGCCTCGGTATTCAGGCGTTTGAGCCGGTACTGGTCGAGGGCAAAGCAATACAGCTGCACCCACTCGTCTGCACCGCATTCAACGCCGACTTTGACGGTGACCAGATGGCGGTTCACTTGCCGCTGTCAGCCGAAGCCCAAGCCGAGGCTCGCGTGCTGATGCTGTCAGCCAACAACGTGTTGAGCCCGGCCAATGGTCGTCCGCTCGTCACGCCGACCCAGGACATGATCATCGGGGCGTACTACCTCACCGATGACCCTGACGAAGACATTCCGGTCCCCGAGCACCTCAAGGTGTTCCGCAACCTCGACTCGCTCGAGCGGGCCTACGAAGACGGCCACGTTCAGCTCCATGACCACATCGAGTTTCGTCACCCGTCACTGGTAGAAACCCCGGCCAACGGTGTCGCAGCGACCTATCACTCGACCACCCCTGGGCGCGTGTTGTTCAACTCGGTGCTTCCCGAAGGCTTCCCTTTTGTGAACCGCCCGGTCGACAAGCGCTACATGGGCGAGTTGATCGATCATCTGGCTCGCGAGTTCCCAAAGCAAGAAGTCTCGATCAGCCTCGACGGCGTCAAAGACATCTGCTTCATGTTCGCCATGCGTTCTGGCGTCACGGTTTCGATCGACGACGTACAGACACCAAAGAACAAGCAAGAGATCCTCGATCAGTACGAGGCCGAAGCAGACCGCGTCGAGCAGCACTTCCGTCGGGGCATCATCACCGACGGTGAGCGCCGCCAGCAAGAAGTAGAGATCTGGACCGACGCTACGTCGGTGATCGCCGATGAGATGCAGAAAAATCTCAAAGCCCAGAAGCGCAACCCGGTCGAGATGATGGTCGGTTCAGGTGCACGTGGCAACTGGATGCAGGTACGTCAGATCGCCGGTATGCGTGGTCTGGTGGCTAACCCCCGTGGTGACCTCATTCCGCGTCCGATCAAGTCGAACTACCGCGAAGGTCTCAAGATGCTTGAGTACTACATCGCGACGCCGGGTGCCCGTAAGGGTCTCGTCGATACCGCTCTGCGGACTGCCGACTCCGGCTACTTGACCCGTCGCCTTGTCGACGTGGCCCAAGAGGTCATCATCAACGACGAAAATCCTTTCGCCGACGGTGGCAAGCCGCCGACGGTATTGATCGAAGACGTCCTTCCCGACGAGGCAGGCGTTCGCTACTACCTCGAGACCAGGCTCTACAGCCGAACGCTCGGCGAAGACATCAAGCTGAGCGACGGCACCGTCTACGAGGCGGGCACGATCATTGAAGAAGACATGATGGAAGCCATGCGTGACGACGAATCCGTCACCGAGGTGCGCTGTCTGTCGCCTCTCACCGACGACTCCCGTCACGGCATCAGTGGCTTGAGCTACGGCATGTCGCTGGCAACCGGTGGCCACATCGAGGTCGGCGAAGCGGTTGGCGTCATTGCCGCCCAGTCCATTGGTGAGCCGGGTACCCAGCTGACCATGCGTACGTTCCATACCGGTGGTGTTGCCAGCAAGGGCAAAGACATCGCCGGCGGTCTTCCTCGTGTGGTTGAGCTGTTCGAAGCTCGCAGCCCCAAGGGCAAGGCGACGCTTTCACGCATCTCTGGCACCGTGCGTATCGGCGAAGACGAAGGTCGCGGTCGTGCGATCACCGTCGTCGGCGATGACGGTGAAGAAGAGGTCTATTTGATTCCTGGCCAGCAGCGACTCGAAGTCGAAGACGGTGATGAGATCGTCGCCGGCGACCCGATCGTTGAAGGTCCTCGCGATCCCAAGGAGCTCCTCGAGATCCGTGGTATTCGTGAGACCCAGCGCTACTTGGTTGAAGAGGTACAGGCGGTCTATCGAGACCAGGGTGTATCGATTCACGACAAGCACATCGAATTGATCGTGCGCCAGATGACCCGCCGCATTGCCATTGGCGAAAGCGGCGACAGCGACTTCCTTCCGGGGGAGAGCGTTGATGCCAAGGTGTTCCGCGACATGAATCGTGCGCTCGTGCAAGATGGCAAGCAGCCAGCTGACGGTCGACCGGTCCTGATGGGTATCACCAAGGCCTCGCTCGCGACTGACTCGTGGCTCTCGGCTGCATCGTTCCAGGAGACAACCCGTGTCCTGACCGAAGCTGCCATCGAGGGCAAGAACGACGGTCTGCGTGGCCTCAAGGAGAACATCATCATCGGTAAGTTGATCCCCGCCGGTACGGGTATTCCCCGCTACCGCGATGTCGTTACCGATGCGCCCGACTACTCGCCGATGGACTTCTACACCAGCGAGGACTCCGATATCGATCCGAGCGAGTGGCTCGCCGGTGGCGGTTCGGGTACGGGTGGCCGTTTGGCCGACGTCATCGACATGCCTGCGCAGTAAGACGCAGCGGGCCTCCGGCCCGCGATCACCTACAGCGGGCCTCCGGCCCGCGATCGCCTACAGCGGGCCTCCGGCCCGCTGACTGGTGGTAGCACCGCTGGTCGCCACCAGTCCGCTGAGCGGTAGCGAAGCGGAGTTATAGAGCAGCGAAGTAACAGAGTGCCCGTTGTGGCCACCTTGGGTGGTTGCGGCGGGCATTTTCGCGTGTTGCCTACACGACTGAAAGATGTCGTTCTGGCATCGTGTGTTGCAGCTGTGTAACAAGTAAAGAAAAGTTATGACAAGTAAATCATTGTGGTTGATGTTGCTTGTGTTGTTTGGTTTCATGTCTGTGGAAGTAGGGGTGACGCGTAGCGCACCGCAACGTGGCAAGTGGGTGTCCGGAAAGCGACACCATGATTTCTCACCGTTCATACCGTCAGGCCAAGCGCAGTGTTACTGCGGTTGCTCTGGCGATGCTGGTTGCCCTCTTGCTGCCAGCACTATCGGCGGCCGCCCAAGGCGTTTCCGATTCGAGCGGCCCGGTACCTGCTGAGACCTCGGTCTCGTTGAACGTTCCAGGTTTCGATGCAAGCCTCGGCGAACTCGTGTCGGTGGATCTCATCGTCTCGGGAAGTTTTGAGGCCCGGGTACTCAGCGCTTCGAACCCAATAAACGACATTGCCGACGTCATCGTGCTGAGCGAGATTGATGTGTGTGCTCACCAGGTGCCTGCGGGTGAAACCACGACCTACCTCGGCTGCCTTGGAACCGGTGATCTGACAACGATCTTCTTTACCGCCGATGTGCTTCGCGAGGCGTTCACGGCTGTTGGGCCACGCTCGGCGACCTCGGGTGGCGGCGCGGGTGTGGCCTCAGGTGCTGGATCCATGACGCTGCTGGACCCTGGCGCGCTTGCGCCATTCCTCGATGCCAAAGGGTTGGACTTTGCTGCATCATCGACAGTTCGCTCCGAAGCAACGGCCAACGGCCATTTCGGCGAAGTGTCGGTGGAGACGTTGGCCGACATCACAATTTCGGCGCAGTACGGCTACATCGCACTTAGCCTCGACGCCGCGAACGGCACCTACGTCGTGACCAACACTGGCAATACCCGCATGGTCGAGATTGATGTCACCAATAGCGCCGGTGAAACGGTCTGCTCGATCTATGCGCTCGATCCTGGTGCGGCCGAGGGTTGCACCGGTAGCGCAAGTGGGGCAGTTGGCGCCAGTGGTGCCGCCTGGTTGAATCGAAGCATTCGCGTCTCGTCGAGTGTGAGCACGTCGACCCAAGCCGACTCGGCCGCGGTGGTTGCTGCGACGCAGAACAGCGTTCCTGCTGCTGATACCCCCGGAGCGTTCGGTTTTGCCAGCGCGGACATTCAGCCGTCGACTCAAGCCACAGCCACGAATCTCGCCCCTGGCGCTGGCGCAGCTGCAGTACCGACCAATGATGACGCCTCGTCAGACGCATCCACCACAGCGGCGACGACAGCCGCAACCACAGTCGCTGATTCTGCACCAGCAGCCGAAGCGCCGCCAGCGGCGGCTAATCCCGCCGCCGCTGCGCCGGCGCCATCGGCTTCTGTAGCATCGGCTGCGTCGACTGAAGAAGAGACCGAGCCCAAAGAGGCACCGTCGCCGGCGTCCTCAACGGGTTCTGTAGTGCGGGTTGCGTACCAGGAAGACAGCGCGCCGTTCCTGGCATACACCGGCGGCGACGCCGAGAGTTCGGCAATGCTGGGCCTGACGCTCTCGGGCCTCGGATTGGTCTTGTTCGCCGCATCTCGCGCGGTCCGCAAGCGCTGAACAGTCGTGTGTGGGCGCCCCATGTCGGCGGGGCGCCCGCCACCACGGTTACGGTTCGTTTACGGACTGTTCGATTGTCTTGACTTCACACCGCGTTGCTGTTGTTAATGGTGTTGCTGTAGGGGCAATTGATCGTGATGAGCGGTCTCCGGCGGGTCGCTGTCTGAGCGGCAGACCTTCGCGACAACACCACCTCGGAACTCAACACCGACCGGTCTTTGTCAGGCGGACTGATCGCTGACCAGCGCGATCAATTGATCACCCCCCAGCAGCATCAACACACACGGTTGGTGTGGTCCGAACCATTGCATCACGTCGGAAGCATCGGTACACCGCACCAACCTGTGTCGTTGCCGTTCGGCGCTGCAGGGCATCGCTAACCCGGCATCGCTAACCCGGCATCGCTAACCCGGCATCGCTAACCCGGCATCGCTAACCCGGCATCGCTAACCGAGTGGGGCCAAGCCAACGTCGCGTTCTACGGGATGATTGGCGTGGCGACCTCGATGAGCAGATTACTTGGGCCGAGCACGTAGCCGACCGTCTGGCCCCATGGCTTGGTTGCGGGGTCGACATAGCGCCGGGCCCCGGCTGTGACCGCATGGTCAACCACCTTTTCGACATTGGTTGTAATGAGCGTGACCGACGCTGCGCCAGGTCGAGCTGGATCGGGATGAACAAAGCCGCCTGCGTCGTCAAGGTTGGCGCCTGCAAGTTCCAGAGACACGAACGCCAATGTCGTTGTGCCCGTCTCGATCTCGCCGTAGTCGTTCTCGGGCGTGAGCATTCGCCGCTCAAAGCCGAATGCTGTCTCGAAGAAGGCGACCGTGGCGCCAACGTCGTGGACGTAAAAGATCGTGTATCCAAGTGAGATGTCTGACATGGGTTTCTTGCCTTCGGTTGTGGATCGTCAACGTACAAAGCAGCCCCGACAGCCTTATGTCGGATATTGTCGGATTTTTTGACTTCGAGTCGCAAAGACGCTTGGCTGGGAACCGTGAACCGGCTAGAGCGACTCTTCGCAATCACTGAGGTCATTCGGCGATCTGGCCGTCAGCCAGTCAGTGCGGCCCGGCTCGCAGACCGCTTCGACGTCTCCACTCGGACGATCGAGCGTGATCTTGCAAGCCTGCGAGAGGCGGGCACTCCGTTAGTGAGCGAACCAGGTCGCTACGGCGGAACAGTGAGCCTCGACACCGCCGCTGGTGTGGTCGTGACGCTGTCCACGACCCAAGTCACAGCGCTGATGATCGCCGTCGCGATCGGCGGGCGCGAGATGCCCTATGCCGCTGATGCTGATGAAGGTGTTGAGCTGTTGCTAGAACGACTGCCGATCAACACCAGAGCGGCGGTCGAAGATCTGCGCAGTCGGATCCGCAGTCACGTGAGAACCGCTAGCGCAGACCCTCGCACGCGGCGCACCGTCGAGGAAGCGGTTCGACGGGGTGTCATCGTGAACATCACCTACTGCGATGCCGCGTCGGTTGTCACCAACAGGGGAGTCGAGGCGATTGGTTTCTACCACGGACCCGACGGGTGGTACCTCAACGGATGGTGCACGCTTCGTGACGCCGGGCGGATCTTTCGCCTCGATCGGATCCAACGGGCCACCCTGACCCGCCGGGCAGTTCAACCCCGAGATGTCGACGAGGTCCTGGGCTGGCTCCCAACCGAAGTAAGACTGCCGTAATGAGCACTGATTGGAATCCGTTGTTGCGGGACCAGTTCGAGATGCCGTACTGGCAGCAGTTGCAGGCCTTTGTTGCGAGCGAGCGTCAAGCCCACACGGTGTACCCGGCCCATGACGATGTATTCGCAGCACTACACCTGACGCCGTATGCAGACGCTCGCGTCGTCATTCTCGGGCAAGATCCGTACCACGGTCCCAACCAAGCCCACGGGCTCAGCTTCTCGGTTCGCGATGGCGTCGCGGTGCCGCCATCGCTTCGCAATATCCACAAGGAATTGGCGAGCGATCTTGGGATCGAAGCGCCGCGTCACGGCAATCTTGAGTCATGGGCCCGTGGGGGAGTGCTGCTACTCAACGCGGTGCTCACCGTCCGTGCCCACGAGGCTGCAAGTCATCAGAAGCAGGGCTGGGAGACCTTTACCGACAAGGTGATCCAGGTGGTTGCTGCCAAACCAGAGCCAATCGTGTTCATCCTCTGGGGTAACTACGCCCGCGCCAAGAAGAAGCTCATCAATGGCGACCAACATCACATCATCGAGTCAGCTCACCCTTCGCCACTGTCAGCCTCTCGCGGGTTCTTTGGCTCGCGCCCTTTTTCGCGCGCCAATGAAGCGCTCGCTGCCGCTGGCCGGCCTGAGGTCGATTGGGGCCTGTAAACGGCCTATGAACGAAGAGCGGTCGCGATGACCGAGCGCAGCTCGACAATGCCCGTGCCCTTTTCGGCGCTCACCCAGTTGATGTCGCCCGACTTCACGCCGAGTCGTTCTGCCGCCTTGCGCTGGTTGGCGCCGCGTTGCGACGACTTCATCTTGTCGACCTTGGTGCCAACCAGCATGAAGTCGAGTTCGATGTGGCGCAACCAATCAATGGTTTGCAGGTCGAGGCTCGTCGGCCCAACGCTGGCATCGAACAGCACGATTGCCTGGTCGAGGGTTTCGCGCTCGACCAGATAGTCATTGATCATCGCTGCCATTACAGCAAGCTGTTTCTTGCTGAGCTTCGCGAAACCGTAGCCGGGCAGGTCGACCAGCCACCGGCCCGACTCTTCGTCGCCGAATTCGTACACGTTCAGAAGTTGCGTGGCACCAGGCGTCTTTGAGGTGCGGGCCAGCTTCTTTCGCTGGGCGAGTCCGTTGATGAGCGATGACTTGCCGACGTTGGAGCGCCCAACAATGCACAGCTCGCGCACCGACCGCGCCAGCTGGTCGTGTTGGCTGGCAGATCGCAGGAACCGCAGGGGCAGGGGAGCACTCACATCGTTGACGATAATCCCGGCTCTCGCGAGATCTGGCGAGCGTGGTGGTCAACGAGGTTTTCGGCTGGTTTTCCCTTCGAGGTTGTGCGGGGTCAGAGTGCTTCGTAGGCTTGTCGGCTGGCCCAGTGGCGGTTCTGCCCCACGTCGGTCTGCAGCTCTTCAGTGAGCATCATCTCTCTAGAGCAGTTCTTTAGTGAGCCGAGATTTCATCCACCCGAATCCAGCGCAGGGAAGGCCCCGTGCCAACCATTCAACAGCTCGTCCGTAACGGACGTGAGGCAAAGTTCCGCAAAGAGAAGACGCCCGCGCTTAAGGGCGCTCCGCAGCGTCGCGGTGTTTGCACCCGCGTCTATACGGCAACGCCGAAGAAGCCGAACTCGGCTCTTCGTAAGGTTGCACGTGTGCGCCTTACCACCGGCATGGAAGTCACCGCTTACATCCCGGGCGAAGGCCACAACCTGCAAGAGCACTCGATCGTGCTCGTTCGCGGTGGTCGTGTGCGCGACCTTCCCGGTGTTCGCTACAAGGTAATTCGCGGCACGCTCGATGCCAGCGGTGTTGACACCCGTAGGCAAGCTCGAAGCCGCTACGGCGCAAAGAAGGGCTGACGATGCGCAAAAATGCCGCACCGAAGCGCGATACCCCTGCCGATCCGCTCTACGAATCGGTTCTCGTCACGCAGGTCATCAACAAGGTGCTTCTCGACGGAAAGCGCTCGACAGCCGAACGCATCGTCTACACCGCACTGTCGACTATTGGCCAACGCACCAGCGACGATCCCGTTGCAGCGCTCAAGCGCGCCGTCGAAAACGTCAAGCCGCCTCTCGAGGTCCGGAGCCGCCGCGTCGGTGGCGCCACCTACCAGGTGCCAGTCGAGGTACGCGCGAATCGCGCCAACACTTTGGCCATTCGTTGGCTCGTTGAGTTCTCACGGGCCCGGCGTGAACGCACGATGGCCGAACGCCTCGCGAACGAGGTCATGGACGCCAGCAACGGCGTGGGCGCAGCGATCAAGCGCCGCGACGACCTCCAAAAGATGGCCGACTCCAACAAGGCATTCGCGCACTACCGCTGGTAGGCGTCACCGCTGCCGAGTCAACTCACGTTCTTGCATCATCAACCCCCCACCCCTTTAGCTGCACGAGGCATCGACAATGGCACGTCACAATCTGGACAAGGTCCGCAACATCGGCATCATGGCGCACATCGATGCTGGCAAGACCACCACGACTGAGCGCATCCTTTACTACACCGGTGTGAACTACAAGATCGGTGAGGTCCACGACGGTGGCGCAACGATGGACTGGATGGAGCAGGAACAAGAGCGTGGCATCACGATCACCTCGGCTGCTACCACTTGCTACTGGGACGATCACAAGATCAACATCATCGACACCCCAGGCCACGTCGACTTCACCGTCGAGGTAGAGCGCTCGCTGCGTGTTCTCGACGGCGCAGTTGCAGTGTTCGACGGTGTTGCCGGCGTTGAGCCTCAGAGCGAGACCGTGTGGCGCCAGGCAGATAAGTACGGCGTGCCCCGCATGTGCTTCGTTAACAAGCTCGATCGCACCGGTGCCGACTTCTTCTTCTGTCTCGACTCGATCAAAGAGCGCCTGACCGAACAAGTTGCGGTGCTGCAGCTGCCAATCGGCGCCGAAGGTGACTTCGCCGGCGTTGTCGACCTGGTGCAGATGAAGGCCCTGATCTGGCAGAACGAAGATCTTGGTGCTGACTGGGATGTCGTCGACATCCCCGACGATCTCGTCGAGCAGGCTAACGAATACCGCGAACTGCTCATGGATGCGCTCGCGAACTTCGACGAGGCGCTCATGGAGAAGTACCTCGAGGGCGAAGAGATCGACGTCGCAACCTTGCAGGCCTCGATTCGCCAGGGCACCATCAACGGCGACATCGTGCCGATTCTGATGGGTACAGCGTTCAAGAACAAGGGCGTCCAGCCGCTGCTCGACGCTGTTGTTGCCTACATGCCATCGCCGCTCGATCTCGATGACGTCACGGGCACCAACCCCCGCGACGAAGAAGAGCAGCTGACCCGCAAAGCCGACGACTCAGAACCGTTCTCAGCGCTGGCATTCAAGCTCATGACGATCGACCAGCGCGAAGGTCGATTGACGTTCGCTCGCATCTACAGCGGCACCCTCGAAAAGGGCTCGACCGTGGTCAACACCCGTACGGGCAAAAAAGAGCGCATCGGTCGCCTGCTCGAGATGAACTCGGCCTCCAAGCAAGACCTCGATGTGGCTTATACCGGCGACATCGTTGCCTTCCTTGGCCTCAAAGATATGCGCACCGGTGACACGCTCACCGATGAGAAGCAACAGATCGTGCTCGAGAACCTCACGTTCCCTGAACCAGTTGTCGACGTTGCCGTTGAGCCAAAGTCAAAGGCCGACCAAGACAAGTTGGGCAATGCGCTCGCAACCCTGTCGGCCGAAGACCCGACGTTTCGGGTCGAGACCAACGAAGAGACTGGCCAGACGATCATCTCCGGTATGGGCGAGTTGCACCTCGAGGTGTTGGTCGACCGCATGCTGCGAGAGTTCAAGGTTGAAGCAACCGTTGGCCGCCCACAGGTGGCGTACCGCGAGACCATCACCGGCACCCTCGATAGCTATACCTACACCCACAAGAAGCAATCGGGTGGTTCGGGTCAGTTCGCCGTCATTAGCTGCAGTCTTGAGCCAAACCCTGGCAAGGGCTTTGAGTTCGAGTCCAAGATCAGCGGTGGCTCAATTCCGCGTGAATACATTCCACCGGTTGAGCAAGGCATCAAAGAGGCCATGAGCAACGGTGTTCTTGTTGGGTTCCCGACCGTAGACATCAAGGTCGTACTCACCGACGGCAAGACCCACGATGTGGACTCTTCCGAAATGGCGTTCAAGATCGCTGGCAACGCATGGTTCCGCGAGGCTGCCCGCCAGGCAAAGCCCAAGCTACTTGAGCCAGTGATGGCAGTTGAGGTCGTCACCCCTGACGACTACCTCGGCGATGTCGTTGGCGATGTCAATGCTCGCCGTGGCCAGGTGCAAGGCACCGAACAACGCGGTCTCAACCAAGTCGTAAACGCACTCGTGCCGCTCTCGGAGATGTTTGGCTACGCTAACGATCTTCGTTCACGCACACAGGGCCGAGCGAGTTACTCGATGCAGTTCGACTCTTACCAAGAGACGCCTGGATCAGTGCAAGAAGAAATCGTCAAGCGGATTCGCGGTGAGTGATCCAACGATGACGTACCCAATAAACCACCACCACAACCCCCATCCGTCTGAGGAGAAGTAAATCATGTCGAAGGAGAATTTCGAGCGGAACAAGCCGCACGTCAATGTCGGCACCATGGGCCACATTGACCATGGCAAGACCACTCTGACCGCCGCAATCACCAAGGTGCTTTCGGACAACGTCGAAGGTTCGTCCTTCACCGAGTTCGAGAACATCGACAAGGCGCCAGAAGAGCGCGAGCGCGGCATCACGATCAACGTTTCGCACGTTGAGTACGAGACCGACAATCGCCACTATGCGCACGTCGATATGCCAGGTCACGCTGACTACATCAAGAACATGATCACCGGTGCGGCTCAGGTCGACGGCGCGATCCTCGTGGTGTCAGCTGCTGATGGCCCAATGCCTCAGACGCGTGAGCACGTACTGCTCGCTCGCCAGGTAGGCGTTCCAAAGATCATTGTTGCGCTCAACAAGGTCGACATGGTCGACGACGAAGAGCTCATCGAACTCGTCGAGATGGAAGTTCGCGAGCTGCTCGACGAATACAACTTCCCCGGCGATGACACGCCAATCATTCCTGTGAGTGCTCTCAAGGCGCTCGAGGGTGACACGGGGGCCGCCGAGGGCGTGCTCAAGCTCATGGCCGAGGTCGACGAGTACATCCCGACCCCAGAGCGTGACCTCGACAAGCCATTCCTTATGCCGATCGAAGACGTGTTCTCGATCACCGGCCGTGGCACCGTGGTGACCGGCAAGGTTGAGCAGGGCAAGGTCAACACCGGCGACACGATTGAGATCGTTGGTATCAAGGACACCCAAACCACCACCTGTACCGGTGTCGAGATGTTCCGTAAGCTCCTCGACGAGGGCCTTGCTGGCGACAACATCGGCGCACTGCTGCGTGGTATCGACAAGGACCAAGTTCAGCGTGGCCAGGTGCTCGCCGCTCCCGGCAGCATCACCCCGCACACCAAGTTCGAGGCCGAGGTCTACGTGCTGACCCAAGAAGAGGGTGGCCGCCACAAGCCGTTCTTCTCGAACTACCGCCCGCAGTTCTACTTCCGCACCACCGATATCACCGGCGAGATTGCGCTTCCGGACGGCACCGAAATGTGCATGCCTGGCGACAACACGCAGATGACGGTCGAGCTGATCAACCCCATCGCAATGGACGAAGGTCTCCGCTTCGCCATTCGTGAAGGCGGCCGCACCGTGGGTGCTGGCGCCGTAACGAAGATTCTGGCTTAGGCCACGAGACTAGAGACTGACTAATGGCTGCTGCACAGAAAATCCGTATACGCCTCAAGGCCTATGACCATGAGGTGATCGATCAATCGACCAAGAAGATTGTCGAGACGGTCAAGCGCACGCAGGCCGAGATCCGTGGTCCGATCCCGCTGCCGACGCGTAAGCATCGGTTCACGGTGATCCGGTCACCCCACAAGTACAAGGACAGCCGCGAGCACTTCGAAATGCGAGTGCACAAGCGGTTGCTCGACATTCTCGAGCCTTCGCCTAAGACAGTCGATTCGCTCCAGCGACTCGATCTGCCAGCTGGCGTTGACATCGAGATCAAGATTCAACAGGCTTAGCGCCACCAAGAATCGTTTGAACGAAGCCCCTGGTCAAATGACCAGGGGCTTCTTCGCGTCTTGGGTTGCGTCGCTTTGCAAATGAGCGATGCCAGAGCCAACGCAGCGAGTGCGGTGCCTATGGCGGGTTTGCTGACTTCAGCCAGTACCCACGAGCCAGTACCCATGGGGTGAGACCAACCACGCCGGGGTGGGCACTACTGTCTCGGTGTGATTCTGGGGGTCTGGAGCATGCGTATCGCACGGGCATTCGTCGCTCTCGTCGCTGCCCTTTCGTTGATGGCGTTGATGGCCCTGATCGCACCGTCAGCATTTGGCCAAGACATCGAAGTCGACCTGATCGAGTCGCCGTTCGTTTGCAACGGCGGCACACGCCCGCTCGGCAGCGCAAGTGGCTTCACGCCGGGCGAGAAGGTGCAGTTTCGCTCGCCGCAGGTCGACCTCGGTGTGCCGTTTTCGATTCGCGATGCCGATGACGACGGCACGGTCCGCATGCGATGGGTCTGCGACTCGGTCAAGACGTGGGAGATTACGGTGACCGGGCTTACGTCTGGTCAGACGACGACGTTCGAGCTCGCGAGCACAGCTGGCGACGCCTCAACCGAAGCGCCGATTGGTGCTGGATTTGATGCCAAGTCGGCGCTCACGACTGCGCAGATGGCGATCTGGAAGGACCTCTCGCCCTACTCGACGGTCGGCGTGTACATCGACGTCGCAGACGCTCGCGATAATCGGGCTGACAAAGACCAGGTCAATCTCACCAAGAGCTGGGTGCAAACAGTCTCGGCTGACGGTTGGAAGATCTTGCCCATCTATGTCGGGTTGCAGGCCCCGGCCGCCTGTGAGACCGCCAGCTACATCAACATGAGCCTTGATTCTGGCGAGGCCAAGACGCAAGGGCTGGTTGCGGCCGCCGACGCTGTTGCAAGCATGGATGCGCTCGGGCTGCGGGCCGGCTCGCCCGTCTACTACGACCTTGAGGGGTACCGGCCCGGGTGCACCGATGCAGTGATTGCCTTTCTTGATGGGTGGACCGAGGGTCTGCACGAGGAGGGTTATCTCAGCGGTGTTTATGGATCGCAAACCTCTGTGATGACCGACTTGACCAACGCGGTTGGGCGTGGTGGATTCGACGCTCCCGATGCGGTGTGGGTTTCGAGTGACAGTCGCGTGCCAACCGCCTTCGGCCTCGAAGCACCACCTGACTCGCTGTGGGCAACATCGCGCATTAATCAGTACCGACTCGAGATAGTTCGCAGCTATGGGGGAGTCACGGTCGAGGTCGACGACAACATCATTGCTGGGCCGACGGCGGCGTACTCCGAGCCCATTACCGATAACGATGGTGACGGACACGGCGAACCCGAGCCAGATAACTGTGACGCGATCGCGAATCCTGATCAGGCCGATCTCGATGAAGATGGTGACGGCGATGTGTGCGATCTCGACATCGACGGTGACGGCATCGCGAACCCGAGTCCCGATAACTGCGATAGCGCCGCAAATCCTGATCAGGCCGATCTCGATGGCGATGGCGACGGCGATGCGTGCGATGCAGACATCGATGGCGACTTTGTGGCCAACGTTGATGACCCCGACCCGCTCGATCCGGCAGTGCCGGGCGATGGTGGCGCTGGGTCTCCTGCTGGCGCTGCCGCGCCCCTTGCTGACGAACCGGCTGACGAACCGGTCGCTGAACCGAGTCCGGACCCGATCGATGAGCCGACCCCTGAGCCGACCCCTGAGCCGACCGTCGAGGCGGCGCCGACGGTGGTTGCTCAGGTTTTGGTGCCGCCTACGCCGCCTCCGACCCTCGTGCCAACGGTCGAACCGGCCGTCGAGTCTGCTGCCTCGGCGCAACCTGGCCCGAGTGCAGCGGTGCCTGAGCCTGGCTCGGTGAGCGACTCGCCCGCCACCGTCACCATCACCACCAACGACGACACGGGCATTCGCTGGCGCCTCGTTGGTGTCGCCGCATCTGCGATTGCCGTTGTGGCGTGCGCCGGACTTGCGGTTCGCGCGTGGAAAGGGTGGTAGGCAGCGCTAGCCTCCAACGGTCAGGTTGAAGCCTTGCTTCAGCACAAATCGACGTTGATCTAGGCCTACGGGAACCAGATCACACATCCGAAGCATCGCTCCGCATGGGTTCACGCCCGGCGGAGCGTCTGCGTGAACCGCCCCCCTTTCGAGATTCCGGAAACGACCAATGGCCAGCAAAGCGATCGTTGGAACAAAGATAGGCATGACCCAGGTCTGGGATGACGAGAACCGTCTCGTCCCAGTCACGGCACTCGCTGTAAAGCCGTGCCGCGTGGTGCAGGTGAAGTCGCCCGAGATCGACGGCTATTCAGCCGTGCAGGTCACATGGGGCGACCAGAAGCCACAACGCATCAATAGCCCTGCGTCTGGCCACTTCGCCAAGGGCAGTGTTGCCCCTGGCCCAAAGCTTGTCGAGCTGCGGCTCGATGATGTCGGTGACCTGTCGGTCGGCGACGAACTCACTGCGGCCGTCATGGTCGAGGGTGAACTCGTCGACGTCACCGCAGTCAGCAAAGGCAAAGGCTTCGCCGGTGCCATGAAGCGACACAATTTCAAGGGCCAGCGTGCCAGCCACGGTGCCCACAAGGTTCACCGCAAGCCTGGTGCAATCGGCCAGTGTGCGACTCCTAGCCGGGTGTTCAAAGGCAAGAAAATGCCTGGCCGCATGGGTGCCGAAAAGGTTACTACCCAGAATCTGACGGTGGTGAGCTCAGACCCCGACCGTGAACTGTTGCTGGTGAAGGGTTCTGTGCCCGGACCACGCGGTGCCACAGTCGTGATCCGCAACGCGGTTAAGAGCACGCCAATGGAACCTGTCGTCGCAGCCCCGCCGGCCGACGCCGAAGAAGGAGGCGACGATGCCTGATTTCAACGTGATGACCAATGCTGGTGGTAGTGCAGGCTCGGTATCGGGCCCCGACCATCTCTTCGGCATCGAGCCGAACGTTCCGGTCATGCACCAGGTTGTTACTGCTCAACTCGCAGCCAAGCGCCAGGGAACCCACAGCACCAAGACTCGTGCCGAGGTCCGTGGCGGTGGCGCAAAGCCGTGGCGCCAGAAGGGCACCGGTCGTGCTCGTGCTGGCTCGCTCAATGCACCGCATTGGCGTGGCGGTGGCGTTGCCATGGGCCCCAAGCCCCGCAAGTACGCCCAGAAGACGCCAAAGAAGATGATCCGCCTGGCACTGTCCTCCGCGCTCTCTGACCGTGCTGCCGATGACAAGGTCCGCGTCATCGATGACTGGGGCTTTGATGCTCCAAAGACCAAGGATGCGCTGGCAATGCTGTCGAGCATCGACGTTAACGGTCGCATCCTCATCGTCACCGAGCGTGATGACGTCGCTGCCACGAAGAGCTTTCGCAATCTGATTGGTGTGCAGACACTGACGAGCGATCAGCTCAACACCTACGACGTGTTAGTCAACGACTTCATCGTGTTCTCAAAGGCATCGTTTGAGTCGGCATGCGCCGCTCGCCCTGATGCTGTCGAACGCCGAGCCGCTCGTGCAGAGGCAATGGCCGAGATCGCTGCAGCCGACGCCGCCAAGGTCTCCACCGCTGGCGCCGCCACTGCAGCCCCCGCTGCCGAAGCAGCGCCGACAACGACTACTGCAACCGCATCCGCAGAGCAGCCAGAAGCTGCGATCGCGAACGATAGTGCGAGTGACGAGGAAGAATGAAGGATCCACGAGACGTCATCGTCCGCCCCGTAGTAAGCGAGAAGAGCTACCGCTTGCTCGAAGAAAACGTGTACACGTTCGAAGTGCACCCCAGCTCGTCAAAGCCTGAGATCCGCCACGCCGTCGAGTCGATCTTCGGTGTGTCGGTCGTGCAGGTCAACACGATGAACCGCAAAGGCAAGCGCATGCGCAACCGCCGCGACAACACATGGGGCAAGCGTCCCGATCGCAAGCGGGCGCTCGTAACCCTCGCCGAGGGTGACTCGATCGAATTGTTTGAGGTCTGATCATGGCTATTCGTCGCCGTAAACCGACCAGCCCGGGTCGCCGCTTCCAGACGGCCCACGATTTCTCTGAAATCACCACGACGACTCCCGAGAAGTCACTGCTGGCACCCAAGCACAAGACTGGCGGTCGCAACAACCACGGCCGCAAAACCAGCCGTCACCGTGGTGGTGGCCATAAGCAGCGTTACCGCCAGGTCGACTTCAAGCGCAACAAAGACGGAATTCCGGCAACCGTTGCATCGATCGAATACGATCCGAACCGCACCTGCCGCATCGCATTGCTGCATTACCACGACGGTGAGAAGCGCTACATCCTTGCCCCTGAGGGTCTTGGGGTTGGCGATGTCGTAGGCAATGGTCAGCACGCCGAGATCCGGGCCGGAAGCGCCCTCCCGTTGCGCTACATCCCCGTGGGTACTGTCGTACACAACGTTGAGTTGGCTCCTGGTGGCGGCGGCAAGTTGGGCCGAAGCGCCGGTACCAGCGTGCAACTTGTTGCGAAAGAAGGCCGTTTCGCTACGTTGCGCCTGCCGAGCACCGAAATGCGTCGCGTGCCGATCGACTGCCGAGCCAGCGTGGGCGTGATTGGCAACAGTGAGCACGAGCTCATCAAGATCGGTAAAGCTGGCCGCAACCGCTGGAAGGGCATCCGCCCCCAGACCCGTGGTGTGGCTATGAACCCGGTCGACCACCCACACGGTGGTGGTGAAGGCAAGACTTCGGGTGGCCGTCACCCGGTTTCGCCTTGGGGTAAGCCCGAGATGCGCACCCGTGACCGTAAGCAACAGTCTGAGCAGATGATCGTCCGACGCCGCCGCACCCGCGGTAAGCGCCGCTAGGAGTTCGCCATGCCGAGAAGTCTCAAGAAGGGCCCGTTTGTCGATGGACACCTGTTGTCCAAGATCGACGCGCTGAACGAGTCAGGTGACAAGAAGGTCGTGCGCACGTGGTCACGTCGCTCGACAATAATCCCTGACATGGTCGGCCACACTGTCGCCGTGCACGACGGGCGCAAGCACGTGCCGGTGTACATCAACGAATCGATGGTCGGGCACAAGCTTGGCGAGTTCGCACCGACCCGCACATTCCGGTTCCATGCCGGCCAAGAGCGGGGAGCGCGTCGCTAATGGCTGGTACCAAGACCAACGAGCGTCCGGGCACCCGAGCCCAAGCTCGCCACGTACGGGGTTCGGCCAGCAAGGCCCGACGCGTGCTAAATCTGATCCGAAATAAATCTGTCGAAGACGCCCGCACGATCTTGGAGTTCTCCGAGACTGGCGTGTCCGAGGTTGTCGCCAAGATTCTCGAGTCGGCTGTGGCCAACGCTGGCCACAACGACGGCATCGACGAAGACGACCTCTACGTGGCAGCGTGTTACGCCGACGAAGGCGTCACGATTAAGCGCTTCCGCCCCCGGGCGCGAGGCCGAGCCAGCCGCATCAACAAGCGCACGGCACACATCACCGTGATCGTTGCTCGCTACGAAGACGACGAGCTCGAAGCTCGCCGTGAGGCGCGCGCCGAACGCGGCGGCACCAGCGCTGCCCAAGACGAGGCTCGTCGCCGTCGCGTTGCCCGATCGCAGGGCGACACCGCAGCTGATGACAGCGGTGATGTTGAAGCCTCGGCACCCGCTGCTGCCAGCGCCGGCGACGCTTTGACCGATATCACCGGCATCGGCCCCAAGTTTGCCGACGAGCTCCAAGCTGCTGGCATTGGTTCGATCGCTGCACTCGCTGCGATCTCCGATGAGCAGCGAGAAGAGCTGCGCGAATCAATCAAGGGCGACGACATCGACGGTTGGGTCGAACAGGCTCAGGCCCTCACCGAATCTGCCAGCAACTCCGAGGAAGAAGAGTAATGGGACAGAAAGTAAACCCGTACGGCTTCCGCCTCGGTATCACGACCGACTGGAAGAGCCGTTGGTTCGCCACCCGCCAGGAGTATCAGGACCTCCTTATCGAGGACTGGACTATCCGCAACTATCTCATGACCGAGCTGCCGCATGCCGCGATCAGCCGGGTCGAGATCGAGCGGACCCGTGATCGGTTGCGCATCGACGTGCACACCGCTCGCCCGGGCATCGTCATTGGTCGACGCGGCACCGAAGCCGACCGTCTCCGTGCCGGTCTTACCAAGATCACCGGCAACAACAAGGTTCAGCTGAACATTCAAGAGATCAAGCAGCCCGACATCGACGCTGCGATTCTTGCGCAGGGCATTGCCGACCAGCTTGCTGGTCGCGTGGCGTTTCGTCGTGCCATGAAGCGAGCAGTGCAGAACGCACTCAAAGCTGGCGCACTTGGTGTACGCGTGCAGTCGTCGGGTCGCCTCGGAGGCGCTGAGATGTCTCGCACCGAGTGGTACCGCGAAGGTCAAGTGCCGCTTCACACGCTGCGAGCCGACATCGACTACGGCTTCCGCGAAGCAATCACGACCTATGGTCGCATCGGCATCAAGGTCTGGATCTACAAGGGCGAGATCTTGCCCTACAAGGTGCAGTCCGAAGACAAGATCAGCCGTGAGGCTGCAATGGCGGTTGGCGATGCTGCCGCCCCAGGTCAGGAACGCCCAAAGCGAGTGATCAGTTCAGGTGGCCGCGGTGCCGAAGGCGCCCCCGAAGAAGAAGCTGCCGAAGCGCCCAAGCCTCTCCTCGGTGAAGCTGATCCCGAGTTTGAGAAGCTGCTCGATGCCGAAGAAGAAATCGATCGCCGCTCTCGCGAGAACAGCGAGACCGAGCGCTTCCGGCCAGGCCAGGGAGACTAACGATGTTGATGCCAAAGAAGACCCGCCACCGCAAGCAACAGCGCGGTCGCACCCGGGGTCAGTCCAAGGGTGGAAACACCATTGCGTTCGGCGAGTTTGGCCTGCAGGCCGTCGAGCCTGGCTGGGTCACCGCCCGCCAGATCGAAGCAGCCCGTATCGCGATGACCCGCCACATCAAGCGTGGTGGCAAGGTCTGGATCAATGTCTTTCCTGACAAGCCAGTAACGGTCAAGCCTGCTGAAACCCGCATGGGCTCAGGCAAGGGCAACCCCGAGCTGTGGGTTGCTGTTGTAAAGCCTGGTCGCGTCATGTTCGAGCTGGCTTACCACGACGAAAACATCGCTCGCGAGGCCATCGACCGTGCGATCCAGAAGCTTCCAATGAAGTGCAAGTTCATCGTTCGTAAGGATGGCTTCTAATGGCGAAGCGCAATCTGACTGATCTGTCCGATGCCGACCTGCTCGAACTGCTCGACGAGACCAAAGACGAGTCGCTGAACCTGCGGTTCCAGCATGTCACGGGCCAACTCGAGAACAACCAGCGCATCAGTGTCGTTCGCAAAGAGATCGCTCGTATCAAGACCGAACTTCGCATGCGTGAGATCACCCGTGCCGAAGCAGCAATGGCGAATGCCAGCGATGTGGCCGAAGCCAGTGACGGAGCTAACTGATGACCGAAGAGACCACCGAAACCACTGAAACTACCGAAACTGAGACCCGCGAGAACTCTCGTAAGGTCCGCGAAGGTGTCGTGGCTTCGACGAAGATGGACAAGACCGTCGTGGTGATCGCCACCGACCGAGTCCGTCACCGTCGCTACAACAAGACTGTGCAGCGCGACAAGCGCCTGTATGTGCACGACGAAGAGAACGACGCCAACGTTGGCGACCGTGTTCGTGTGCAAGAAATTCGTCCGATGTCCAAGACCAAGCGTTGGCGCCTCGTTGAGGTTGTCGAGCGTTCACGCTGAGGCCAGGCCAGATCCATGATTCAACAAGAGTCTCGACTCAAGATCGCTGACAACAGCGGCGCCAAAGAAGTCCTGTGCATCAAGGTGCTCGGCGGCTCTAAGCGTCGTTACGCCGGCGTTGGCGACATCATCGTTGCCACCGTCAAAGACGCCATGCCTGCGGCTGGCGTCAAGAAGGGCGAAGTTGTCAAGTGCGTCATCGTGCGTACAGCAAAAGAGCGTCGTCGCCCCGACGGTAGCTACATCAAGTTTGATGAAAATGCGGCGGTAATCATCAACGACAACCGCGAGCCACGCGGCACCCGCATCTTCGGCCCCGTGGGCCGTGAACTGCGTGAGAAGCGCTTCATGCGCATCGTGTCGCTCGCCCCTGAGGTTCTCTGATGGCAAAGATTCGCAAAGGCGACCGCGTCGTGGTGCTGTCCGGCAAGGACAAGGGCCGCGAAGGAAACGTCGTCGAAGTTCACCCCAAAGACCAACGTGCAATCGTCGAAGGCGTCAACATTGCTCGCAAGAGCCAGCGCCCCGTCGACGAAATGCAACAGGGTGGCATCATCGATGTCAACATGCCGATTCGCTTGTCGAAGCTCGCGCTTGTTAGCCCCAAAGATGGCAAGGCAACCCGAGTTGGTTGGCGAGTCGAAGATGACGGAACCAAGGTGCGCATTTGCAAGCGCACCGGAGCGGAGATCACGTGAGCACCGCGACCACAACTGGCCCACGGCTCAAGGTGCAGTACGACGCAGAGTTTCGCGACGCGCTCAAGACGCAGCTCGAGCTCTCAAATGTCATGCAGGTACCTCGTCTGACCAAGATCGTTGTGAACATGGGCGTCGGTGACGCCGTTCAGCAAGCGAAGCTTCTCGAAGGCGCCATTGCCGATATGACCACGATTACTGGTCAGCGTCCGATCACCACCCGAGCAAAGAAGTCGATTGCTGGCTTCAAACTTCGCGAGGGCAACCCGATCGGCGTCAAGGCCACGCTGCGCAACGATCGCATGTGGGAGTTCTTCGACCGGCTGATCACGCTGGCAATCCCCCGTATTCGTGACTTCCGCGGCTTGCCAACCAAGTCGTTCGATGGCAACGGCAACTACACGTTCGGTGTTACCGAACAGCTGATCTTCCCCGAGATCGAATACGACGATGTCGACCGAACTCGAGGCATGGACATCACGATCGTCAACACGGCGAAGACCGACGAGCACGGCCGTGCCCTGCTCGACGCATTCGGCTTCCCGTTCAAGAAGGACAACTGACATGGCAAAGAAAGCGCTTCGTGAGAAGCAGCAGAAGACGCCCAAGTTCAAGGTGCGCGGCTATACTCGCTGCCGTCGTTGTGGCCGCCCCCGTTCGGTGTACCGCCGTTTCGGGCTCTGCCGAATCTGTCTCCGTCAGATGATTCATGCGGGCGAAGTGCCCGGTGTGACCAAGGCCTCCTGGTAGGTGATGTAGCAATGATGACCGATCCTGTAGCTGACATGTTGACTCGTCTGCGCAACGCCAATACGGCGATGCACGACGAGGTGATGATGCCAAGTTCGAAACTCAAGGTCGCACTCGCCGACATGCTCCACAAAGAGGGCTACATCGGCGGCTTCGATCTTGCAGATAATGTGGGCCGTCCTGGTCACACGCTGACGATCCGCATGAAGTACTCGCCCCAGCGCGAGCGTGTCATCTCGGGTCTCAAGCGGGTGTCCAAGCCTGGCCTGCGGGTGTACTCCGGTGCACGTGACATTCCCCGCGTTGTCGGTGGCCTCGGCGTAGCCGTGGTCTCGACGAGCAAGGGACTCATGAGCGATCGCGAGGCTCGTCGCCGCCGACTCGGTGGCGAAGTCCTCTGTTATGTCTGGTAGGCCACGATGAGTCGTATTGGTAATTCCCCCATCCCGGTGCCAGCAGGCGTCGACATCTCGGTCAACGGGCCGTCGGTTTCGATCAAGGGCCCAAAGGGCGAGCTCCAAATCGATCTTCCTGAGGGCATCAGCGCCCGCCAAGAAGGCGAAGAGCTGTTCGTTGAGCGTCCGAACGACGACACCAACTCAAAAGCCTTGCACGGTCTGGCTCGCTCGCTCGTAAACAACATGGTCCACGGCGTATCCGAGGGCTATCGCAAAGATCTTGAGATCATCGGCGTTGGTTACCGTGCCGCTGCCAAGGGCAAAGACGGGCTCGATCTACAGCTCGGCTTCAGCCACCCGGTCAGCTACAAGGCGCCTTCGGGCATTGAGTTCGAAGTGCCAGACCAGCAGAAAATCTCGGTTATCGGCATCGACAAGCAGGTCGTTGGACAAGTTGCTGCTGAGATTCGCGCCTTTCGCAAGCCTGAGCCATATAAGGGCAAAGGCATTCGCTATGTAGGCGAACATGTCATCCGCAAGGCCGGAAAGGCTGCAAAGTAATGGCAACCAAGAGCCGCCGCCACGCTCGGCATCGCCGCCACGCTCGATTGCGTCGCAAGATCAGTGGCACCAGTGAACGACCACGCCTTTCGGTACATCGTTCGAACCGCCACATCGGGGCCCAACTAATCAACGACGCCGACGGGATCACTCTCGTCGCCGCATCATCGCTCGAAGCCGATCTGCGTTCCGCGGGCGGCACCGGAAATGCCGACGCCGCTGCACGAGTCGGTGCACTCATCGCCGAACGGGCTAAGGCCGCCGGCGTATCCACTGTTGTATTCGACCGCGGTGGCAACCGCTACCACGGCCGCATCGCGGCACTCGCTGACGCTGCTCGCGAAGCAGGATTGGAATTCTGATGGCAGACGATCGAGGTCGCCGTAACGACCGCAATGACCGCGGCCAAGGACGCGACCGTGACAACGATGGGTTGCGCGACTCGCGCGTCATCAACATCAACCGCGTTGCCAAGGTCGTCAAGGGCGGCCGTCGTTTCTCGTTCACTGCACTCGTGGTGATTGGCGATGGCAAGGGTCGCGTCGGGCTCGGCTACGGCAAGGCAAAAGAGGTGCCACTAGCGATCCAGAAGGGCACCGAAGAAGCGAAGAACTCACTGATCAGCGTGCCGTTGACTGCTGGCACGATCACACACCCGATCATTGGTCAGCTGGGCGCAGGGCGCGTAATGCTCAAGCCCGCTGCCCCTGGTACCGGCGTTATTGCCGGTGGTGCAGCGCGAGTAATTCTCGAAGAAGCTGGCGTGCAGGATGTGCTGTGTAAGTCGCTCGGTTCCGCCAACCACATCAACGTTGCACGAGCAACCATGGACGGGTTGCGCGAGCTCAAGCGCCCCGATGAGATTGCCAGGCTTCGCGGTCTTGACCCAGAAGAGTTCGTACCGGGTGGCCTCTGGGCTGCCTACCTCGATACCCGAAAGGGCGCCGCCCCTGTCGGCGGCGCAAGCGAAAGGGCCTAACCAATGGCTATTCGTGTCACGCAAACCCGATCCGCAATTGGCGTAAAGCCCAAGCATCGCGGCACGCTGCGCGCCCTTGGGTTGCGTCGGATCGGCCACACCAATGACTTGCCAGACCGCCCCGAGATTCGCGGCATGCTTGCTCGGGTCCCGCACCTGGTGAGCGTCGAAGAGATCGACGACTGAGGAACAGCTGATGAAGATCCATGATCTCAAGCCCGCCGAGGGCTCCAACAAGCGCCGCAAGCGCGTCGGCCGAGGTATCGGTGGAACGGGCGGCAAGACTGCCGGTCGCGGTAGCAAAGGCCAGAAGGCCCGCAGCAAAGTGCGGGTTGGCTTCGAGGGTGGCCAGATGCCGCTCGTCCAACGTATTCCTAAGTTGCGCGGCTTCAACAACCCGTTTCGAGTTGAGTACCAGGCCATCAACCTCGACACCATTGCCGAGTCAGGATTGACTGACGTATCTCCCGAGTCACTTTTCGCAAACGGCCTCATTAGCAAGGGTGCCCTTGTCAAGGTGCTCGGCCGTGGCACACTCAGCGGTCCAGTGACGGTACACGCCCATGCATTCTCGGCATCCGCGAAAGCGGCGATCGAGGCTGCCGGCGGCTCGGCCTCGGAGCTTCCGTCGCCATATCGAGTGCGACCTGCCGCCCGCGGCAGCGCTCACCAAAACCGCTGATTCGAACGGAGTAGGCCCCTCAATGCTCAGTACGCTGCGAAACCTCGGAAACATCTGGCGGATCCCTGATCTGCGCAACAAGGTGTTGTTCACGCTCGCCATGGTGGTCATCTACCGCATTGGCGCATTCATTCCGTCGCCGGGTATCAACTTCGATGCCGTCGCAGCAATCAGGGCTCGTACCGAGGTTGAGGGCGGTGGTGTACTCGACTTCTTGGCGCTGTTCTCAGGTGGCGCGCTCACCCAGATGGCGATCTTTGCCCTTGGCGTGTTCCCCTACATCACCGCGTCGATCATCATGCAGATTCTCGGCATCGTGATTCCGCGCATCGAGCAGTGGCAGAACCAGGGTGCGGTTGGCCAACGCAAGATCACCCAATGGACTCGATACATGACAATTGCGATTGCAGTTGTTCAGTCAACGGGCTTTGCGTTCCTGTTCAGCCGTCAGGGCAGCAGTTTCGGAACCGGTTCCTCAGGCCAGTCCGGCAACGGCCTCGACTTGTTGCCGGTCTTTACGGCGCCTCGCGTCGGACTCGTCGTGCTCACGTTGACTGCAGGCACCGCCTTGCTGATGTGGATGGGCGAGCTCATCACCCAAAAGGGTGTCGGTAACGGCATCTCGATCATCATCTTTGCTTCGGTCATGACGACGATCCCGCAGCAATTCATTGAGGTCTGGAACAACGGTGGCCTCGGCTGGATCGTTGCAATTCTGATTCTGTACATCATCATGCTCGTGGCGATCGTGTTCATCGAGAACGGCCAGCGCCGCATCCCCGTGACCTTCTCGAAGCGAGTCGTTGGCCGCAAACAGTACGGCGGAACCTCGACGTACATTCCGCTCAAGGTCAACCAGAGCGGTGTTATCCCGATCATCTTTGCGTCGTCGGTCTTGTACTTGCCTCAGCTCGTCGCCGTTGTGCTGCCACCAGGCTGGGGTGACTCGGTCCGCGACTGGGTCGATCGCCGTCTTGTGAACCCGGCTGACCCCGTGTACCTGGTGATCTTTGGTCTGTTGATCATTGGCTTTGCGTACTTCTACACCGCCATCACCTTCGATCCGGTCAAGAAGGCCGATGAGCTGCGTCGCCAAGGCGGCCATATCGCCCCGCTTCGCCCCGGGCCTGAAACAGAGCGGTATCTCTCACGGATCTTGAGCCGCATCACCTTCCCAGGTGCGCTATTCATTGCCATCGTTGCACTCTTGCCGGCCGTTGCGCTGGGCCTTGTTCTGCCCGCTGGCAGCACCGGGTTCTTCGGGTTCTCCGGTATCTCGATTCTGATTGCCGTGGGCGTTTCGCTTGAGACGATGAAGCAGATCGATAGCCAGCTGATGATGCGTAACTATGAGGGCTTCCTCAAATGAAGAGCCAGCTGATGATGCGTACAATTACGATGGGCTTCCTCAAATGAAGAGCCAGCTGATGATGCGTACAATTACGATGGGCTTCCTCAAATGAAGAGCCAGCTGATGATGCGTACAATTACAATGGGCTTCCTCAAATGAAGAGCCAGCTGATGATGCGCACAATTACCATGGGCTTCCTCAAATAGCGATGGCGCTACATCTCATCATCTTCGGTCGCCAAGGCGCCGGCAAAGGAACCCAGAGCCAACGCATCGTCGATGCTTTTGGTGTTGTTCACGTGTCGACCGGCGACATGCTGCGCGCCGCAATCGCTAACGAGACCGAGCTCGGTCTCGCTGCCAAAGCAATCATGGACGCCGGCGGACTCGTCGACGACGAAACCATGATCGGCATCGTTCGCGAACGGCTCGCTGCCGACGACGTGGTTGCCAACGGTGTCTTGCTTGACGGGTTCCCGCGCACGACTGCCCAGGCGACCGAGCTTGTGAACATCCTCGGCGACCGCACGCTCGATGCCGCGATCAATCTCGAAGTGCCGATCGCCGAAGTGACCGAGCGCATGCTGGCCCGAGGTCGAGACGACGATACACCCGAAGCCATTGCGAAGCGCCTCGAATTGTACGAATCCCAAACCCGCCCGCTTCTGGACTGGTGCAAAGATCAGGGCCTGTTGATGGTCGTTGATGGTATGGGAAGCGAAGAAGAAGTGTTCGAACGCGTAAAGACACGGCTCGATGACCTTTAGCACACCCATCAACCCCACCGCCGAGGTTGGAACAGGCCAGGCTGGCTCATAGGCTAGTTGTTTGCGCGCGTTTGCAATGGTTCATCGCGCCGCTAGAGATTTCACCCCGAAAGGTACTCCCCATCGCCACTAAGGAAGACGCAATCCTGATGGAGGGCACGGTTCTTGAGAGCCTGCCCAACGCAATGTTCCGTGTCGAACTCGACAACGGTCACGAGCTTCTCGCTCACATCTCGGGAAAAATGCGCATGCACTACATCCGAATTCTGCCCGGTGACAAGGTTCAGGTTGAACTTACACCCTATGACCTCACCCGGGGTCGCATTACATACCGCTACAAGTAGCAAGCCCCGTCCCACCCCCAGATCTGTTTCGAGAGTTATGAAAGTACGACCAAGCGTCAAAAAGATGTGCGACAACTGCCGAGTCATTCGGCGTAATCGTCGCGTTCAGGTCATTTGCACCAATCCCCGACACAAGCAACGGCAGGGCTGAGTAATGGCACGTATTGCCGGTATTGATATTCCGCGCGAAAAGCGCTCAGTGATTTCACTGACCTACATCTTTGGGATTGGCCCGACGACGGCGGCTCAGATCCTCGACGCCTGTGAGATCGATCACAGCACTCGAGTCCGCGACCTCGGCGATCAAGATGTCGCTCGACTTCGCACCTACATCGAAGCCAACCTGCGCGTCGAGGGTGACTTGCGTCGTGAGGTTCAGCAAGACATCAAGCGCAAGATGGAAATCGGCTGCTATCAGGGCTTGCGCCATCGCCGCGGACTTCCCGTTCGCGGTCAGCGCACCCATACCAATGCTCGCACTCGCAAGGGTCCTAAGAAGACCATTGCGGGTAAGAAGAAGGTGATGAAGTAATGGCTAAGCGGAAAGAGCGCAGGAACGTGCCCTATGGCGTCGTTCACATTAAGAGCTCATTCAATAACACCATCATTTCGATCGCCGATCAGTCTGGAAACGTGATCGCTTGGGCCTCAGCTGGTAGCAGCGGCTTCAAGGGCTCACGAAAGAGCACCCCGTTCGCCGCTCAAACCGCAGCCGAGGCCGCAGGCCGCAAAGCCCTCGAGGCTGGCATGCGCAAGGCTGACGTCGAGGTCACCGGACCCGGCTCTGGTCGCGAGACCGCCATTCGTTCAATCCAAAATCTTGGCATCGAAGTAACCGGCATCAAAGATGTGACACCGGTTCCTCACAACGGGTGCCGCCCGCCTAAGCGCCGGAGAGGCTGATGTCGCGTTATACCGGACCAAAGGCTCGTGTCGCGCGCCGACTCGGCACCAACATTTGGGGCACCAAGGGCGAAGCAGTCGCTCTTGACAAGCGTCCCTACCCGCCAGGCGAGCACGGCCGCACCCGCCGCCGTGGCAACGTCAGTGAATACCTGATTCAGATGCAGGAGAAGCAGAAGGCTCGCTTCACCTATGGCCTCACCGAGCGCCAGTTCCGCAACATCTACAAAGAGGCCAGCCGCAAGCAGGGCGTCACCGGCGAAAACATGCTTCAGGCCCTCGAGCTTCGCCTCGACAACCTGGTGTATCGAATTGGGTGGGCTGAGACCCGTCCGCAGTCGCGCCAGTTTGTGAACCATGGCCACATCAATGTGAACGGCAAGAGGGTAAACATCCCGAGCTATCGCCTCCGCAAGGGCGACGTCGTCACGGTGCGCCCAAAGAGCAAAGAGAACGCAACGTTCCAATGGAACAATGACGTAGTGGACCGTCCGGCTCCGGCTTGGATTGATATGGGGGGTGACGGTTGGGAAGCCACCGTGCGCAACCTCCCGATCCGCGAACAGATCGACGTTCCCATTCGGGAATCGTTGATCGTCGAGTTGTACAGCAAGTAACGAAGCGACCAGGTCTGCACCATGCAGGCACCGGTCCTCTAACCCAGAGGTGACACGGATGCTCGTCATTCAACGACCGACCGTTGATGCCGTCAACGACGAATCGGCAAACCGTCAAAAATTTTCAATCGGCCCCCTTGAACCGGGGTTTGGACACACGTTGGGTAACTCGCTTCGACGCACCCTTTTGTCCTCGATCCCGGGTGCAGCAATCACCCAGGTCCGGATTGATGGCGCACTCCATGAATTCGACACGTTGCCCGGCATTGCCGAAGACGTAACCGACGTGATCTTGAACCTCAAAGATGTGGTCTTGATCAGCCATAGCGACGAGCCGGTGATTGTCCGTCTCGATGTCGCTGGGCCAGCCGAAGTGACGGCTAAGGATCTGCAGACTACGCCAGAGGTTGAGATCCTAAATCCTGACCTGTTGATTGCGACGCTCAACGGCAAGGCTCGCCTTGCCGTTGACCTCACAATCGAGCGGGGCTACGGCTACATGTCTGCTGCCGAGCAAGAGACGGGTGGTGCCATCGGCCTCATTCCGGTCGATGCGATCTTCTCGCCTGTGCGCCGGGTCAGCTTTAACGTCGAAGCTGCCCGAGTCGAGCAGTCCACGAACTACGACCGTCTGGTGCTCGACATCCAGACCGATGGTTCGATCCCACCGCGTGACGCACTGTCGTCTGCCGGTGCGACGCTGCGCTCGATCGTGCAGCTCGTCGAAGAGATGAGCGATGAGCCCGAGGGCCTCGAGCTTGCCGAAGCGACCGCAACTGTTAGCGGCTCGCCCGATCTCGACTTGCCGATCGAAGACCTCGAACTCTCTGAACGTCCTCGGAACTGCTTGAAGCGTGCTCAGGTCAACACCATTGGCGAGCTTCTCGAGAAGTCGATCGACGATTTGCTTGCGATCACCAACTTCGGCCAGAAGTCACTCGATGAAGTGGCTGCAAAACTCGATGAGCGCGGTTTGTCGCTCGCAACCCGGGGCTGATCCAGATGCCAGCTACTCCCCGCAAGGGCCGCCGCTTCGGCGGAAGTTCACAGCACCAGAAGCTGATGATGGCCAACTTGGTCGCATCACTGGTCGCAGCCGAAGCCATCGAGACGACCGAGGCAAAGGCCAAGGCAATGCGTCCAATTGCCGAGAAGATGATCACCAAGGCCGCCAAGGGCGGGCTCCACAATCATCGCCAGCTGATCCAGTTTCTGAACGACCGCGAGATCGCCCAGAAGCTGATTGATGAGGTCGGCCCTCGCTATGCCGACCGCCCGGGTGGCTACACCCGCATTCTCAAGCTCGGTCCCCGCAACGGCGACAACGCTCCAATGGCGCGTATCGAACTCGTATAAGTAACCGGTATTGCTAGCTTTGCCTTCCGGCATGCGCCTGAAATTGCGGCACGCGCCTCGCATCGGGCACCGGCCGAGCGGGCTGGCTTCCTAAGGCATCAATGGCGCGGTATTTGTTGCGGTTGAGTTATCACGGGGCGCCGTTTCGGGGGTTCGCGCCGAACGATGGGGTGCCCACCGTTGGGGGCACCCTGCGTGCTGCGCTCGAGACGGTGGTGCAGCACGTCGTGCCGATTACCTGCGCCGGTCGCACCGATGCCGGTGTGCACGCGCTCGACCAGGCGGTGCACTTCGACACCGAGCAGAGCGTTGATGGCGATGCCCTGCGCGGCTCGTTGAATGGACTTTGCAAGCCGCACATCGTTGTGCATTCGGTCGAGCCGGTCGACGATGACTTTGACGCACGGTTTAGTTGCACGGGTCGCACGTACCGCTACCGAGTCTTGAATCGCCGCATTCCCGATCCGTTTCGGCGCGAATACACGTGGCGTGTCATCGGCACGCTTGATATCGAGGCCATGAACGCAGCAGGCCAACATCTGCTTGGCACGCATGACTTCTCATCGTTCTGCAAACGCCAGTTCGACACCACCCAACCCGAACCGGTCGAGAAGCACCGCACTCGATCACTGCGTTCTGTTGCGTGGACCCGTGCCGCTGACGACGAGGTGCACCTCACGATCGAGGCATCATCGTTTTGTCAGCAGATGGTGCGCTCCATCACAGGGCTAACTGTCGATGTCGGGCTCGGACGGATTTCGGTCGGCGACGTGGTCGACGTGCTCGAAGCTCGCGACCGCTTGCGCGTGCCTCGAGTAGCTCCCCCTGAAGGTCTCTTCCTCTTTCATGTGGCCTACTAGTCGGCCACTTTCACTGTGGTGGTAGCTGATCGGCCGAACACCTCGGGTTCGTAGATCTGTTCGGCCCGGGTAGGCGGCACAACGAAGGTGCCAGGCGTGGTTGCTCGAGCCACGTAGGTGTACTCATAGGAACCAGCACCGAGCCACGTAGCGAATGCTTCGGCTCGGTCGTCACGCAAATTCTGGTGATCGAACCAGCGATACCACCAGAAGTCGCTCCGGAACTCGTCGCCCGTTGCGTCGTCGGGCGGAACTGGCTCAGAGGTCGCGAGCGTTGGATTGACCGATTCGAAGCCTGCGGGCATTGGGTCGATCAGTGCAACATGGGTGCGGCGTGAGTCGGCGATCATGGTGAGCCGCACTCGCACTCTGGCGCCGGCTCGCACCGTCCACTCGCCATTCGCGAACGTCACGTCGGCAGCGTCATCAATCGCTTCATAGGTGCGTGCAACCACGAACCCTTGGTCGCGGGGTTCGAGCTCGAGGTCGTCGGGGGCATAGCGCAGCCCAAGCCGGTAGTAGAGGCGACCCTCGTCGCCATCACGGGCAACGACAATGTCACTGTCACCTTCGCTGAGCAGCGTTGCCATGGGCACGAGCGTGGTTGTCTGAACCGTGCTTCGGCCCTCATAGGGCTGTTCGACCGCGTAGGTATCGCCGAGCCAAACCCGTGCGATGAAGTCAGGATCTTCGCTCTCGCGTTCGTCGAAGAATCGACTGCCAGCCAGCAGCACGAACGCGTTTTCTTGAACGTTGGTCCAATGCCCGCGACGTCCGCGGCTGGCGAGAAGGCCGTTGAGTGTCTTGTCGATCAGATCGCTATCGGGTCGTTGGCGCAGGAGCGCATCGAGCACGATCGCGTCGGTGCGCCTATCGCTGTGCAACAGCAGCCAGTTGTCTTCGCCATAGTCAGTCGCGAAGGTCGCAGCATTGGGCGTCTCGGTGACACGATTCGCGAGCAGGAGCTCGATTTCGTCGTCGGCCGGTGTGTCGTCGAGGATGGGCCAGAGCCAGGCGGCAACATCGAGCTGATCGTCGCCACGGCGAGTGAAGACGTCGGTTGCGTTGTCGATGTCTCGATCGCCGGCCAAGAAGCGCACGTGCAGTGCATAGGCTTCAATCGCAGTGCGCGTGCGGGTGCTGTACCACTCGGGCATGTTGTCTCGAACGTTGGTCACGTACTGCAGTGCGCTCTGTAGCGCCCGGTCGCTGACCGGCAACCCGTTGTCACGAGCCAGCACCATCGCGTGGGTTGCTTGCACCGAGTTGTAGGGGATCGATTCGCGACCTCGACGCCACGAGGGGAACCCGCCGTCGTCGTTTTGCATACTGGTCAGGCGATCGAGGTCGCGGTTGACGACGGCGCGAAGGTCGTCGGGCTCGGGTAGCTCGTCGGCGTCGAACGACTCTAAGAGGTCATCGAGCGCCACGATTGCCATGATCCGAGATGCGAACGCGTCACTGCTGTCGTAGCGATACTCGCTGAGATACAAGACAGCATCGGTCAGCGCCGAAACCGCGGTCGACGAGGTTGAGATTTCGAGACCGCCGAACTGTGCGAAGACGTCTTGAGGTTCAGTGAGGGGCTGTGCGATGACACCTTGGTCGACGATGCCGTAGGTAGCGAATGCCTCGGCCGTAGCCGGGGTATAGATCGGAAGCTCACCCTCAGCGGCGTCTGCGAATTCGCCAGCAGAGGCCGCAACCTGCCAGCGAGCGGTGCCCGCCTGGTCGGCTGCCACGTCAAAGCGCACTTCGACCCGGTCGTTGCCAGGCACCGTCACGACGACACCGTTGCTGCTTTGACCCTCATCAAGTTTGAGGTTGGTCGTGCGCAGGGCGACCTCGACATCGAGTTCTTCGTCGGTCGCGTTTTGTACCACGACAGGGAATTCGAACTGGTCGCCGAAGTTGGCGAATCGTGGGGGAGTAGGTCGCACTGTGATGGGCAGGCGGGCAGTGATGTTGGAGTCGCCGGTGCCGCCATCAGTTGCGTCTGCCACCGCAGCAACCATTACCCGATAGCGGGTGAGGTTGTCGGGCAATGGCACCTCGACGATCGCTGCGCCGTCGGCGTTAGTACGCACCTCGGGCTCAAAGACCGCGAGTGGATCGAAGTTGGTGCGTAGATCGATCGACTTTGACGCTTCGCCACCTTCGCCCTGCGTGAGCGCAGTGGCGGTATTGCTGCGCAGCTCGGCGGCCGGTGCTTGCGGAGCGGCGAAGTCGGCAGTGTCGCTTGCGCTCTGTTCGTCGTCGTCCATCGCTGCTTCCTCGACCAACGCATCGTCGCCTTCGGCGAGGGCACCGCCGCTGGCGGCATCGCCGCCGCCCTGGCTCTCGACGAACGGATCAGAAAGTCTGATCGTTGAGCGGCCGCGCTGGGCTTGTGTGAAGAAGCCGTTGTTGGGGTAGAAGCGATCGAGAGGGTCGCCGAGCTGGTAGCCGGTAAGGGACAGAACCGCCTCGTCGACAACGATCACTAACAGCTCAGCGTCTTCGACTGGTTCGCCGTCGGCGTTGGTGACCCGTACGTCGAGCGAGGTCGCTTCGCCTGGCTCAAGGCGAGCGAGTCGCGGTGCTACGTCGACGGTCAGGCGCCGGGCATCGGCTGGTACTGGAAGTGTGATCTGCCCTGACGCAAATGCTGGCCGCAGCAGTTCATCATCGGCTTCGCCCGTGGACGTACGCGGGGCGGTACCGACGACCTCGACCTGCACACCGATACCAGGAACGTCGTCATCGGCGATCGGTATTTGCAGCACTGCGGTGCCACTCTCATCGAAGTCGAACGATTGGGTGCGGTCGATGCCTGAGCGGCTGATCACGGCGAGTCCGTGTGCGTTCGAGAACGGCGACTGCACCAGCAACTCGGCCCGATCGCCGGGCTGCCAGGTCTCACCGTCTGGAATGATCGTGACTTGTTCAAGGCTGACGGCGCGATTCTGAGGACGAGTGCCACCGGCGACCCAGCGTGTGAGTTCAGTGATGTTGCTGCGACCCGAGCTGTCAACGATGGTCGCTGCGACGCGGTAGCGGCCGCCCTGATCGGGCGTGAACTCGCAGAGAGTCGGGCCGTCGCCGTTCGTGGTGACCTCGCAGGACTCGCTCGGCACCGGGACTTCTGACCAAGAGCCGCCTTCGAACCGCCATTCGAGTCGGGTGCTTGCGATCGAGACGGCTTGGTCGGGGACCAGCGCACCGTCGAGGTCGGTAGCGATGACCTCGATGCTGAGCGTCTCACCCGGCTCGACGAAGGCTCGGTCGCTGCGCAGGCCAACGTAGAGGTCGGCTGGGTGCACCAAGGTGCTCGTCGAGCCACTAATGCCCTGGCGATTGACATCGAAGACCGTGGCATTGGCGTCGACCATGATCGGCCGAACTTTGCCGTCGATGCTGAAGTTCATGTCGAGATCGTGTCCGCCGGAAGCATCTGTCGTTGCAGAAAAGCTCGCCGATTCACCCGGCGAGAAGCCTGAACCGCCGAAACCAAAGTCACTCTCGAAGTCGCCGAATCCGCCGAACCACCACGGAACCCAAATGCCGAAGTCATACTCAGGCCAGTTAGGCGGCGAATAGCTCGTCGGTCGGGCACTTACGAACCACTCGACCTGGGATCCGGCGAGAGGTCCGGTGGCGAAGTAGTCGGCATTTGCATGCACCCCAATCACCTCATCGACGAAGCGGGGTTCGGGCGACTGGGTTTCGACGGTGACCTCAAAGTCAGGTCGGCGGAATTCCTCGACCCGTAGTTCATGGAAGTGGAAACTGTTGTTGCCAAGGTTGCGCACCTCGAACTCGATGCCGATGAAGCCAAGGTTGATGTCTTCAGGAAGTTCGACGGCGAAGTCAAAGCCGGCGAGGTCGTTGATTTCGCTCTCGCCTGTTGCGAGCTGATTGCCGACGTTGTCGCGTACCGCCCAGGTGATCTTGGTGCCAGGCTCAGGCATGGTCAGGTCTGCGGGATTGGCGGCGTCGGCCAACCGTAGCCATCCCTTAATGTTGGCGGTCTCGCCGGGGCGGTAGATGCCGCGATCATCGACGACATACCAGCGCAGCCAATCGTCTTGCTGCCACGCTTCGGCCCAGAAGTCGCCGATGAGAGCTTGCTGACCGTCAACTTCTGCGAGCAGCCCTCGTGAGTTGCGGCCAAGTTGTAGTTCGGCAATGCCCTCGCTGTTGGTGACGTCGCTTGACCCAGGCAACAAGGAGACATTTGCACCATCGAGCGCCTCGCCGGTTCGCAGATCGGTGACCCAGGCGATCGCCTTAGCGTTGTCGCTGACTGCGTCGAGACCAATGGTTGTGTTCTGCACCCACACGGCAAACGGCTCGTTGCGCCACTCGTCGTTGCGGCGCTGCTCAGGGGCGACTAGGACGACCAAATGACCGTTGCTGTCGGCGAGTTCCGCGCTCAGGTCGATGGCAGTCTCGGCGAATTCGTTGCGTTCACCGCCAGCGTCAATGACCCGTTCGTCAAGGACCGTCCAGCCGGGCTCCCAGTCACCAAACGCCAGCTGCCAGTTGTTCTCGGCAAACGACGTCCAGTCGTCGGTCGGGTTCACCGCGTACACGGTCACATCGAGGCGGTCGTTGTTGATTGAGCTGACATTGAGACGCTGGTCGCCAACGATGGGGTCGAGTGTCACGAGCGTGCGTCCGGGGCGGAAAAGTGCCGGGTCGGCGTCGCCAACGTCGATCGAGCGCGTGACATCTTCGCCTAGCTGTTGGCCGAAGGTGTCAACCAAGTCGCTTTTGAGGGTGATCGTGTAGGTGGTTTGGCCCTTGGTTGCTCCTTGGATCGTGATCGATGCGAATTCGACCCCGATGCGAGCGCCGGGTAACGCCGGTTCGATTACTACCTGGTCGGCCGTGAACTCGGCCGGGTCAAGCGGGTTCGACATTTGAATTCGAAACTGTTGGCCCGGCTGGCAGCCTTGACCGAACCCGCAATCGACGTCGGTGACCTGTAAACGTCCGTAGGTGCTGCCGTCGAAGCTGAACGTCTCGTCGCTGGTTTCGGGTCCTTCGAGCGAGACGATGTTGGGCCCGACCCTAAGTGCAACGTTCGCGTCGGTTTCGAGTGGCTCGACGGGCCGCACCACCATGAATCGATCGACAAGCGCGCGCTCAGCGCGGCGGGCGACAGCCTCGTCTTCGAGGATCTCGGTCTCGCTCGCGAGCACCAAGTCAACCGGCGACCCGCCGACGCGTAGGTCGGTCTTTGCGAGCGTCGCCTCGGCGTCGATCCGTTGATCGAACTCGATGAAGAACAGCGGCTCGGTCGAGAGCGAGTTTGACATCGGTGTGACGTCGACGACCCGTGCGGTCGGAGTGGTAAAGGTAAACGAGACTTCGTCGTCGAGTGTGGCGCCGTTGATCGACTCGGTGCCTGCGGGAACTGTGACCTCGTAGTTCGTCGATGCCGGAATGCGATCGATCGCGCCTGGCTCGTATTCGAAACGCAAGGTTCGGGCGCCGATCCAGATCCAGCGGCCGGGCATCTCAGGTGTCACCGTGATTCCGATGTCGCTTTGTTCGACCTGGTCGACGGTGCCGAGCGCAATCATGGGCTGGTTGAATGTGACCGATATGAACGGTGCGAGATCGACAGGGCCTTCGGGCTGAAAGCGCAGCACCTCAAGCGCACCAGGATCGATGCCGTCGGGCGTGTCGGGTCCGTCGGCGTCTGGTGGAAACGACTGTTCGACCGTCTCGCCTGGTAGTGGTGCGGGTCGCGTCTCGGGTGGACGTGAGAAGTCGGTTCGGTCGCTGGCCTCTTCGTCGAGGTCAGCGAGGCGTGCGAGCAACAACGCAGTGTCGGCGCTTGAGAGCGCAGTGCCATCGACGGTTGTTTCGCGTGGTACTTCGGCACCTTGGTCTGGTGATCCGTCGCCGAGTTCGATTGTGATGCGAGTCTCAGGCTCGGTGCCGGGGCCTTGGTTGAATTGCACGGTTGCTCCTGAGGCGGTGGCGGCGCTGCCCGCGCCGTCGGAAGTATCTGTCGGGGTCTCCGCGTTGGTTGGTGGGTCACCGTCGACGGTGTCCGAGTCGGTGCATGCGGTGGCAAACAGCGCAATGATGACGAGCGCTGTTGCGAAATGGCGCCAAACAGCGAAGCTCGTCGGCCAAGCAGTTACCGGACGCGAACGGGGCATCGTGGATCGTTTCACACTCGTGTGACGTTCTCTATCCCACATTGGTTCCCGCAATTCTCGTGTTTTTATGACCGTACCCTTCACGGCAATGCAGGATGTTTCATTGGATGACCTCGCAGAGGTTGCACGGTCGCACAAGTTTTCGGCCGCGGTGCGGGTGGAACATCTAGGCAGGCTCGTAGCTGAGTTCGCGCACCGTTTTGCAGATCGGGTTCTTCGGCCCAATCCGGGATCTTTCGATCCGCTGAGGTCGCCTACTCGGTGCTCGCCAACACCTCGGCAGGCGCCTGGCCCGTCGCTAAACACATCGTCGCTAGCCTCGACGGTTAGTAGTGGACTCGATCTGATGCGACTGCTCAGGTGGTAATCAGGCGTCGTCGCTCGTAGCCTATGGGGCTGGCCCAATTGAATCTGGCCGTCCCCCGTCACCGCCGCCGCGGTGCAGTTCCGGAGCAGTCGTGAAGACCTTTACACCCACCCCAAGCGATATCACACGCGAGTGGTTCATCGTCGATGCCGAGAACCTGGTGCTGGGCCGCATGGCCACCGAAGTTGCCCGCATTTTGCGGGGCAAGCACAAGCCGATCTTCGCCCCGCACGCCGACGTTGGCGATCACGTCATTGTGATCAATGCCGAAAAGATTGTGCTCACCTCGAACAAGCGTGAGACCAAGATGGTCTATCGCCACAGCGGGTACCCGGGCGGTCTCACGACCCGCAGCTACGGCGATCTGCTCAACGAGCAACCAGCCGAAATCGTTCGCAAGTCCATCACCGGCATGTTGCCGAAGAATCGGCTCGGTGCCCAGATGGCCCGCAAGCTCAAGGTCTACGCCGGTTCTGATCATCCGCACGCCGCCCAGAAGCCAATCGAGCTTGTGCTCGACAAGGCTCGCGCCAAGGACTGAGGAGTCCCGCTATGTCATTTCTCGTTCAAGCAACTGGTCGTCGCAAGCGGGCCGTAGCTCGTGTCCGTCTTTTCGACGGCACCGGCGAAGTCACCATCAACGGCAAGACCGGTGCTGAGTACTTCCCGATTACCGCCCAGCGCAACGGCGCTCTTGCTCCGTTTGCGATCTCTGAGGTCGCAGGTCAGTACGACGTTGTTGCCACGATCGAAGGTGGCGGCGTGTCCGGTCAGGCTGGCGCGCTGCGTCTTGGCATTGCCCGCGGCTTGGTCGAACTTGATCCTGAGCGCCGCGATGCGCTCAAGAAGGCCGGTCACCTGCGTCGTGACCCCCGCAAGAAAGAAAGCAAGAAGTACGGCCTCAAGAAGGCTCGCAAGGCGCCGCAGTACAGCAAGCGCTAACTCCTTTGTTGCAGCCTGGTCATGGCTGAAATCCGATTCGGCACCGACGGTGTTCGTGGGCGAGCGTTTGAAGAACTAACGCTTGGCCTCGCGTATCGAATTGGCCGCGCCGCGGCCGTCGAGCTGGTCGGCGATGTTGCATATCTGGGCCGAGACACCCGCCAGTCAGGGCCAGCGTTGCGCGATGCGTTGGCTGCTGGCCTGATCGAAGGTGGGGTCACACCCATCGACCTTGGCATAGCGCCGACACCGGCGGTTGCTTGGGTCGCTGCCCAGCAGTCAGCGATTGGTGTGATGATCTCGGCATCTCACAATCCGTGGCACGACAATGGCATCAAGCTGTTCACGACGGCCGGAAGCAAGCTCAGCAATGCTGAACAAACAGCAATCGAACGCGCTCTCGACAGTTCCGTGGGCGATACAGCACCAGCCAAGACGCCAGATATCGAGTCGATGCAGCCCATCGTGGGCGAGTGGGTTGACAGTGTCAGCGCTACGGCAACGTCGGTCCTAGAGAGCGGCCTGCGAATCGTGGTCGATGCTGCAAACGGGGCTGCCAGTCACGTTGTGGGCCCAGCGTTGGCGAATCTTGGCCTCGACGTAACCGTGATTGCGAACGAGCCTAATGGTCGCAACATCAACGCCAATTGCGGTTCGACGTACCCCGAGACGCTTGCGGCGGTGGTGCGCGACATCGAGGCAGACCTCGGCCTCGCTCTTGACGGCGATGCTGACCGGCTGCTGTGCGTCGACGCCACTGGCCGGGTGATCGACGGTGACCACCTGATGGCGATTCTCGCAGCCGACATGTTGGCCCAGGGGCGGCTCAACGACGACACCGTCGTCGTTACCGTGATGTCGAACATAGGATTTCATCGGGCAATGCAAAGCCAAGGCATCGCGGTGCACGTGACGCCGGTCGGCGATCGTCACATTCTCGACGCCCTTGACATAAACGGCTGGAGTTTCGGTGGTGAACAGTCGGGTCACCTGATCTTTGGCGATCTGGCCCACACCGGCGATGGCTTCTTGAGCGGCCTGCAACTGATTGATGTCATGGCACGATCAGGTCGATCGCTCGCCGAGTTGGCCGACGACGCCATGACCAGCTTCCCGCAGATCTTGCGCAACGTCCGCGTGGGCGAGCGGGTCAGCGACCCCGCCACTGGTATCGCAGCCGAGATCGCAGCAGCAGAACAAGAGCTCGGCGCCGATGGGCGTGTGCTGATTCGAGCGTCGGGAACCGAGCCGGTGATTCGGGTGATGGTCGAGGCAGCACAACAATCGACCGCAGACCGGATCTGTGACCAGTTGTGCCAAGCCGTTACCGATCGATTCGGACACTGATTCACCCGCTGCGTTGTGACCCGTAACGGGCTCTGCAACGACCTACAATCACTTGTTGCATGCCACTACTGGAGGCTGATTGAGATGTGCGGAATTATTGCTGTTTTGCGGCGCCCGTCGACTCGGCCTTTGCCAGTCTCAGCCGAGATTCTTGCCACCCTCGCAGCGGTCGAAGCCGCTTTTGATCCCCACAGTGTCGACGGCCTGGTTGCAACGAGTGAGTTGCTCGAGGCGCTCAACCAAGAATTGCTCGGCGTGCCCGGCGTGCAGGTGTTGTTGACCCAGCCGGGGTTGGCTGCCGAGATCGAGGCCCGCCTCGCTCCGCTGCGCGATTCGCTTGATCAGATTGACCGCGACCTGCTGACCCAGGGCGGCTCCGTCGACGAGGCAGTCAACGCTGCGCGGGTGCGACTCAAAGACGCCCTTTGGGCAGTGGCCAATGACCGGCTTGGGGCCCCTGTCGGGGTCGCCGCCCTCACCGGCCCGTCGCCGGCTCTCGCTGCCGTCTCAGCAATGACCTCGGTCTACGACGCGCTGTCGGCCCTCGACCGACTCGAAGTGCGCGGGCGCGATTCGGTTGGCCTGCACCTGATGCTCTCGAATCATGGTGTCGACCTCGATGAGCCAGCGTTGACCCGAGCGATTGCGGAACGTTCTGACGACCCAACGTTTACGAACAACAGCGTTCGCCGGGTCGGTGATGCGATCAGCTTCGTCTACAAGCAGGCTGCTGAGATCGGCGAGCTTGGCGACAACACGTCGGCGCTGCGAGCCGCAATCTCATCTGACGAACTGCTTGCGCATCTGCTCAACAATGATGTCGCTGAGGTGCTAGTGCTCGGCCACACCCGCTGGGCCAGCGTCGGCATTATCAGTGAGGCGAACGCGAGCCCAATCAACAGCGATGCGACCGATAGAGGTCATGAGCCCTACTTCGTCGCAGCCCTCAACGGCGACGTCGACAACTACGCGGATCTTGCTGCCGCTGCTGGCCTGAGCTTTCCGTCAGCGATCACCACCGATGTCAAAGTAATCCCCACCCTCGTCGCCGATGCGGTCACACGTGGTGCCGATGTGGGCGAGGCATTTCGCGGCAGCGTCGCATCGTTCGAAGGGTCGGTCGCGATCGGCCTTTGCGGCGCAGCCGAACCCGGCATCTTGCGTCTGGCCCAACGAGGCAGCGGCCAAGCCCTCTATGTCGGCTGGGCACCCGATACCTATGTCGTCGCCAGCGAGCCGTACGGCGTGGTTGAGCTGACCCCGAACTACATGCGCCTCGATGGTGAGTCGCCAGTAGACCCAGCCAATCCGGCATCGGCCCGTGGCCAAATCGTCACGCTCAACGCATCACACGCCGGCGAACCAATGGCAATCGAGCGGCACAGCTACGACGGCCGTGCATTGCCCCTCACTGCTGAGGATCTTGCAATCGCCGAGATCACGACTCGCGATATCGACCGAGCCGGGTACCCGCACTTCTTGCTCAAAGAGATCAGCGAGTCGCCCCGCTCATTTCGAGCGACGTTGCTTGGTAAGTTGCTCGACACCGGCGGCGGTTACGAAGTTGTGGTCGGCAACGAGACGTTGCCAGCCGAAGTCCGCGAACGCCTTGCAGACGGATCGATCACCCGAGTTCTCGGCATTGGCCAAGGCACCGCGGCAATTGCTGCTCAGTCCTTTGTGCGTGCACTCTCGACCCAAGTTGGGTCGACGCTGCGCGTTGAAGCAATGCTGGCGACTGAGCTCTCGGGGTTCGCCATCACCTCTGACATGAGCGACACACTCGTAGTGGCGGTGAGTCAGTCGGGCACTACTACCGATACCAACCGCACGGTCGACCTGGTGCGTGAACGCGGTGCAACGGTGATCGGCATCGTCAACCGGCGCGGCAGCGATTTGACCGATAAGGCTGACGGCGTTCTCTACACCAGCGACGGTCGAGACGTCGAGATGAGCGTTGCCTCGACCAAAGCGTTTTACAGCCAGATTGCGGCGGGGTTTTTGCTCGCCACTGTGATCGCCGATCAGGTCGGTCGGCTTCCGGCTGCGGCAGTCGCCACCCAGCGCATGCTGGCTGGGCTCGCCACACTGCCTGCGGCGATGGAAACAGTCATTGCCTCTCGTGATCAGATCGGCGAAATCGCAGCTGCAGTGGCTCCGGCAGTGCCGTACTGGGCCATTGTTGGCAGTGGCCCGAATCGCATCGCTGCTGAAGAGATTCGCATCAAGCTCAGCGAGCTTTGCTACAAGGCCATTGCCTGCGACAGCATCGAAGACAAGAAGCATATCGACCTGTCGTCGGAGCCTCTGATCCTCGTGTGCGCTGCAGGCATGTCTGGTGGCACTGCCGACGACGCGGTCAAAGAGGCCGCGATATTTCGAGCTCACAAGGCCGTCCCGGTAATCATCGCGAACGAGAGCGAGCAACGATTCGGCTCGACCAACGTAATTCGCGTCCCCGATATCGAACCATCACTCGGGTTCGTTCTCTCGACGGTCGCCGGTCATCTGTTCGGCTACGAAGCCGCACTTGCCATCGATGCGCTGGCGATGCCGCTGCGCCGGCTTCGATCCGCAATCGAGACCGAGATTGCCGCTGACCCCGACGCTCACGGCGACCTGTTGCTAAACCGGCTGCGGCCAACGATTCGCGCCGCTCGAACAGAGTTCGGCCAAGAACTGCGTCAACGCCGATACAACGGCCAGCTCGAATCGTCGACTGCCGTCGACCTGGCGCTGATGCTTCGGTACGGCGCGGGCCGCGCTGCTGAACTCACCAACTACCAAGTTGACTTTGGCAAGGTCGGAACGCCGGCCGTCGTGCTTGACGATCTTGGCCGCACCCTCGGGCGAGCCATCGACGAGCTCACTCGCCCGATCGATGCGATCAAGCACCAGGCAAAGACCGTGACCGTCGGTATCAGCCGCAACGACGAAAGTTTGCTGCACGTTCCGCTGGTCGCTGCAACGATCGATGCTGGCACCGCTCGCGACGGACTGACCTATGCGACGCTGCGAACGTTGGCGGGTCTGAGCGCCGCGGTCGACGAAGTCGTTGGCCACACTCGCTACCGCATCGAAGGTGACCCGCATCACGAGGGCGCGACCATTTCGATCGTTGATCGGGGCGGCATCGCGGCCTCGATCGAGTCTCGGGTCGACCGCGATCCGGTGCTACGAGGTACCAAGCATCGAGTGGCTACCGAAGGTCGGGTGCTGATCACACGCGGTCGCCGAGATGGCCGCTTGATTGCCCTGATCCCCGAAGTCAAAGATGCTCAGGCTGTTGGCATAACGCTGCTGCACCTGCAGTTGGTCGATGAGCTCAGCACCGATGATTTGCGCACGGTCTTGCAGAGCTACGAGAACCGCTTTGTGGCGATTCGCGACGCCGTGCTCGAGACCGAGGCGGCATTAGACGAAGCCCGACTCGCCACGATTCCGCTCGATG
>Ga0114956_1000005_pt1 | contig 95742 bp, 93 predicted proteins | sample MaitaG_FD_87304 | JGI IMG/M metagenome (GOLD analysis project Ga0114956, IMG submission 87304) | Marine algal microbial communities from Maine, USA - Maine_Asex2 metaG | ecosystem: Host-associated > Algae > Red algae > Unclassified | place: Maine, USA | collected 2015-01-05 | reverse complement strand
TGAGTCAGATTTTCGTGTCAATTGAGGTGAATAGTTGTTCTATTCGCCGAAATTTACGCGGAAATATGGCCAAAAGATCGCGCTGTCGGCCGATCAGATTATTCTCGGACAGGCTCCTAGGGTCGGGACCGTTCGGACAACGCAACACGTTCTGCCTCGCCAAACACGCTCTTGACCAGAGGAATGGTGATACGTCGCTGCTCACTCAATGACACTTCATCCAAGGTATCAACTACGTGCTTTAGCGTGGCTATACGTCGTGGAAACCGTCGCAGCACGTAACCCAGTACTTCATCGCTTGCCTCTAGCGAGCGGGCCTCAATCTCCTTGCGAAACGCATCGCGCAGCGTGTCGTCATTCAGTGAGTGCACTTGAAACACCAGCCCCCAGGCAAGCCGGGTTTGTAGATCCTTCAGTTTCAAACCGAGCTCTTCGGGCGAACGATCTGCGGCAAAGATCAGCTTGGCTCCGGCCTCTCTGCAGCGATTGATGCAATGGAACAGTTCAACTTCTGCGGCATGATCAAGACGCTGCAAATCGTCAATGCAGAGCAGATCGACCTGTTCCATGCCATCAAGCGCTCCCGAGTAGTTCACCATCTCGCCGGGCAGATATCCGACCCGATAACCTGACTGACTGAACGACTGACAGGCAGCGGTCAGCAAGTGCGACTTGCCAGTGCCGGTATCGCCCCAGAGGTAGACCTGAACATCGTCCAGCGTACCTTGAGCAAAGGCACGCAAACTGTCACGCACGAGTGTCGTCGCGGCATCGACATGAAAGCTGTCGAAGGAGGTGGCAGGTGCAGTATCGAGGCCTAATGTCAGTTGCGGGTGCACGTTTATCGTTGCTACCGACCCACTTCCAGAGCGAGATCTGCGTTGCCCGAAAGACTACCGTAGGACTCGCTCATCGGTGGTGCAGTTCGGCTCAGCCAGTTTTGCGTGGTAGCCGCGTTTTCGATATCACGTAACGCACTTCTGGGCATCACCGCAAAGACGATGGATGTATCCGATATCTCCTTGGGATAAACCGTCCCTACAGTGGGTACGGATTCCATGAAATTCATCAGTGCCGCGTAGGCAGACAGTGCATTCACCGAACCTACCCAGATAAGACCCTCGGTATCCGAGACGGCAGCGCCGCCATAACGATAACTGTCATCGAGTCGTCCATCGCTACTGAGTATCGCCATACCTTGTTGCAACGCTTCATCCAGGCTCGCTGTCTCGATACTGGCCTGCTGTTGGTCGTCACCAGACAGGCGTGACCACCGCCCCTGCCAGCCGCGTACACCGTTCCTGGTCAGCGTACCCACCAGCACGGTATCCAGTTCATAGCGAGCTGAGGCGTTCACAATGCCGGGTATGTCCTGATCGAGCAGTTGCTGGGCCGTGATAACCGCCTGATCAGTAGCATCTCCAGCTGGAAAAACGAGTGAGATACCTGCGGCGCCGGCAATTTCCCGTGCACGACTCCGGACATTGGCGGCAGCAGGGTCGCTTATCATGATGTCTCGACCAGCGTCCTGTACCAACAGCCACACCAGGGCCGTGTCGCTGCGCCTGACAACCGGCTCTGAGTCCGGTGTTGCTTGAGATCCAGCAGAATCGTCGATCAGGGCCCTGACCAGCGCCCGATCAAAACTGACCAGCATGAGCTGGGTGGCCTGACCGGTTTCGCGAACCAGTTCGGTTATGGGCGTGTCGTTGGAAATCACCGTACCCGGTGGCGGCGTGCGGTACGAAAAGCTCGCCACATACGATTCAGCTTCCTTGAGGCCAGCGCGAATGGCATCCCTGTTCAGCAGCGTCTTGTCACCACTGTTGTTGATCAGTACCCGGCGGAACGCGGCCTGATAGGCATCCTGCTGCTCCGCGCTGCCACGATCGGCCACCGCAACTTCCACGCTGTACGCATCGCTTTGCGCCTGCGCCGTCGAAATGAGCATGGCTAACACGACAAAGGCGATGAAAACTGCTTTCAGCCCTGTTGTCATGTTGATTCCTGCATCAAGCGCGCTAGTTCTGTTTATCAAATTTTTCATCATTGCCCGGTACGCAACTTACCCACACCACTAATAGGTTAAGCGTATCATTGAACACCTCCAATCTCACCCTGGGGCGCGTCTCGTCGCTTGATTACATGACTGAACAATCTTCCGAATTGCCAGACAGCCCTATCACCGGACTGACCTACGCGGATGCCGGTGTCGACATCAACGCCGGTAATGAACTGGTGCAGAGAATCAAACCTCTGGTTGCGGCCACCAGACGACCCGGCGTGCTGGGTAACATCGGTGGCTTCGGCGGCATGTTCGAGTTGCCGACTGGCCACTATAAACAGCCTGTCATGGTGTCCGGCGCAGACGGTGTAGGGACTAAACTCAAACTGGCAGTGGAAATGGGTATCCACGACACCATTGGCATCGATCTGGTTGCCATGTGCGTCAACGACATCATTGTCTGCGGTGCTGAACCGCTGTGGTTTCTGGACTACTTCGCTACCGGCAAACTTGATGTCGATCAGGCTCAGGACGTTATCAGCGGTATTGCTGAAGGCTGCATTCAGTCTGGCGCTGCCTTGCTGGGTGGTGAGACCGCTGAAATGCCCGGCATCTATTCCAAGGATGACTACGACTTGGCAGGTTTTGCCGTAGGTGTGGTGGAAAAGTCACAGATTATCGACGGCAGCACTGTCAAGGCGGGCAACGTGCTGATCGGCCTGGCCGCATCCGGACCACATTCCAACGGCTACTCGCTGATCCGCAAACTGGTTCACGGACACGATCTGAATCAGCCTCTGGCAGAACTGGGTCCCGATGCCACTCTGGGCAAGACCTTGCTGGCACCCACGCGCATTTACGCAAAATCGGTGGCCGCGGTCATCAAGGCTCATAAGGTCAATGCCATCGCGCACATAACGGGTGGTGGCCTGTCAGAGAATATTCCACGGGTATTACCTGCCAACACGGTGGCCAGGATTGATCGTAGCAGCTGGCGAATGCCTGCCATTTTCAATTGGCTGCAAAAAGCCGGCAATATCAGCGACACCGAAATGCTGAAGACTTTCAATTGCGGCATAGGCATGGTGCTGGTCGTTGATGCCGACGAAGCTTCTGGCGTAACACAGACGTTGATCGACGCTGGCGAGCAAGCCTGGACTATCGGCTCAACCAGTGACGCTGCTGGCGATGCGATCGTTCAGTATGCAAACACCTGAAACCGGATCGCAACCAGCAACTTCACTGGCGGTCATTTTATCGGGTCGAGGCTCCAACATGCTGGCCATTGCAGAGGCCTGCCGCACGGGCACACTGAACGCTCGCATAGACCTGGTTATCTGCAACAGACCCGGTGCGCCTGGCATTGCTGCTGCTCAGGCTCTGGGGTTGAACACACAGGTTGTCGATCACACCACCTTCCCCGACCGAGCCTCTTTCGATCTTGCCATGGACGCACAACTGCGCAGAATTAACCCTGAGTGGATCATTCTGGCAGGATTCATGCGCATTCTTACACCTGAATTCGTGCAACGCTGGTCAGGACGTATTCTCAATATACATCCTTCATTGTTGCCGCTATATCCGGGTCTTGATACGCATCAACACGCTATAGATGCCGGTGATACAGAAGCGGGTGCCAGTGTCCATGTGGTAACGCCACAACTTGATGCAGGCCCGGTGATTGCGCAGGTTCGAGTCCCCATCGTGGATGGAGATACAAAGGATACATTGGCACGACGCGTACTGGAGCAGGAACATGAGCTGTATATCAAAGCGCTACAACAATGTTTGACGAACGACACGACATCTGCTGCTCAGGCAATGTTACGTTGAATTTAACGACGTCAGCCGGATCTACTATGATGTTAACCACGCACACAGGAATCCTGTCATGACAAGCCAGTTGTCGCAGCACACGCTCAGTCAGTCTTTACGTCATACAGTCACAAGCGTTGTCATCTCGCTGTCACTGTGTGGAGCTGCAAACGCACAAACGCTGCAAACTGGCGACCTTGCGCCGTTTGAGGTGGAATACGAAGTGGGTAATAACCTGATCAGCGCAGGCACCGCCACGTTGAAGCTCGTTCAGGAAGAAGACAACTGGACCTACAGCCTTGATACAAAACCTCGCGGTGTATTCAAGCTCGCCGGAAAAGGGCTGATCTCAGAGTCAAGCCAGTTCAACGTGACCGACAACGGCGATTCGGTTCAACTCCAGCCTCACACATACAAGTTTCGCCAGGATGATGAACGTCGGCGCGAAGTGGATGCCACGTTTGACTGGTCTGCCAAAACGATTACGCATATGTACCGCGGCACTGAGACCACCGAGTCTTTCGAAGAGCCGGTACTCGATCGACTTACCGTAACTCTGCTGATCATGAATGCTCTCAGACACGACTTCACCAGCGCTGAACTACCCGTCTACGATACCGACAAAATCAAACTGGTTGAATTCATTAACGATGGCATGGAGGAGCTCGAAACACCGTTGGGTGAAATGCAGACTCACCGAGTGATAAATCGTAATGCATCGGGAGGAAGTCGGGAGACAACCACGTGGTTCGCACCCTCGCTGGACTACCTGCCCATCAAGATCGAACATCGCAAGCGCGGTGAACTCGTTGCAAGGCTCAGCCTCATTCGCGTGGACAACCGAGTGACGAGCATTGAACTGGGCGAAGAATCCATAGATGCCGGTGGTGACGATGTCAAAGCGGCAACAGAGGCGACGACTGAAACCGCAGCAGAATCTACGAAAACAGAATAACCCCCGCTGTATTTCATGCGAGTACAGGGATTCATTCGCATGGGTTTTACACAGGTCGCTGTATTTACGGGATGACTGGACCTTGGTAGATGCTGATCTGATGGATTCTCTGAAGTACCCGCCGTACTTTGCGCCTACTTCTCTTAGAAAGCCTACTTGCCTGACCCTTCTTGCTGGAACCTATTTGAACTGCTTTTCGAAAACAGCGCGCAAACGGTAGTCCGGTTCGCCCTCGTCGTTGAGGTTTTCAAACTCGACCGGCACCTGCATCTGGGCAGAAAAAGTAAAGCCGGGCTTCTGCCAGAACAGACTTGGATTCAAAAACCAGTCGGCACCTTTTTCCAGGTCGCTACTACCACTCTCATCGTGCATGTCGTAGTTGCCTTGAACAGACAGCAACCACAAAGGTGAATTGGTACCCAGACCGGTGAAACCGAGCCGGCGCCCGGTGGTGACATCCAGCGACAACACATCGGGTTGATCTTCGCCAAAATAGTCATCAGCAAACTGCTCAAGATTAACGTCGATGCCGCCATACCAGAGCCTGCCTAACCGGCCATAGGACAACCCCATAAGGCTGGAGCTGACGTAGGCGGTGCCATCGATAGCAGCGTCTTCATGTTCAATCTTGACACCCGCTGAGTAGACAAAACCATCATTGAGTTCTGACATCGCCTCATTCAGGCGTGATGGTCCCATCAGGCGGCTTTGTATGTCCAGCTCAGGATCCTGAAACAGATCCAGACCAAAGGCCCCTTCACGCGAGAAGTCGGGTCTTTTGGGTTTGAGCTTGAATGAGAACTCAGTAAGATGCGACGGCAGAATAGCCTCGCGACCATCATACCTGCGGCTCTCCAGATCGGTAGATTGCAGGTCAAGCGACTCGATGTCGGAGCGAGTAAACTGGATGGGCTCAAGCTCGGCAGCGTTGAAGTCGAAAGGGCTCAGCGTTGAGCCAGCTTCTGAAACCGAGACGTAAGTACTTGCCACCATTAAAGGCGCTATGATCACCAGCTTGGGTAGTGAACGTGCCATCCTGTGCGCAAAGCCCTCGCGGACAAGCCCTCGTCGAATTAACTTAACCGTATTAGACAGTGAATGTCGCAAAAAAACAACGGACTCCAAGTTAACTATTGGGGAATATTGCCTTTGCTTAATTCACAAGTCTTTGAACGAACTTATCCCCCAATAAATGATAGACGACAATACCGATAGTACAAGGACCGATTCCACAGATCTCACCGATGAGCTCGAAGAGATCAGCAAGAGTCAGCGCAAGCGTGAAGCCGATGCTGTTCGAGATCTGGGCGTTCGGCTGGCGGAATTGAGTGTCAGTGAATTGGCAACCATCCCGCTACCTGAAGATATCCTCGCCGCTGTGCAGGAACTCAACCGGATCAAGGCCCACGGTGCAAAGAAGCGACAGCTGGGTTTTCTCGCTAAACGCATGCGCCATATTGATACCGCACCCATTGATGAGGCACTGGAGAAAATCAGGCAAACAGCCAGAGCCAACACACGCAGCCTGCATCTGGTGGAACACTGGCGTGATCGATTGCTGGGTGAGGTAGAGGGCGAATCAGCCAAAGAGGCATTGACAGCATTTCTGGGTGAATTCAGCCACGCCGACCGTCAGCAATTTCGTCACTTGCAGCGCCAATCACTGGCAGAACGAGCAGCCAGAAAACCACCCGCCGCAACACGACAGTTATTCAAGGCCATGCGCACTGTGATCATCGACGGACCACCCGATGAGTAATTCGCCGAACGGGCTACTACCCATTATGTTGGTGCTACTGCTGAGCGCCGGTGGTTGCGCCTCAACCGGACACCCCCCTGTGACTGACGAAAGTCACAACACTATTGGGGATCTGCCGACATTTGCAACAGATTCACAGCGCAGCGATTTAGCGCAGGATAGCCTGAAAGAATCAGACCAGGACACCAGTGAGATGTCCATAGACAAAAGCACAGGGCACGAGCTGCACTCGCCCACAGCATCAAACAGTCTTGGGGCTATCACACCAGAGGTTGTAAGGCAGCAGGCACCAGGCAATGGAAATCAGAGTGTAGATTTACCAGCGAAAGTCACGATCAATTCAAGAACGTTTACAGCACCAACAAAATCAGGGTTTCTTCAACATCCAGAGTTGACAGAAGTAAGCGGCATGATCAGCTCCGGTACAACACCCGGCGTCTTGTATGCGATCAATGACAGTGGTAACTCCGCAACGTTGTACGCACTGAGTGATGACGGCAAGCATCAGGCACTGTGGCAGACCGATACTCGCAACAGAGATTGGGAGGACATGGCTAAGGTCACTCTCAATGGCAAAAATTACATCATCATTGGCGATACCGGTGACAATCTGAAAATACATTCGCAAAGCACACTGCACCTGTTTGAAGAACCGTCACTCACCAGGCCTTTAAAGGACAGTCTGTCGCCCGATTTGTCCATCCGTTTTACCTATGAGGATGGGCCACGCAATGTTGAGGCTTTTGCCGTCACAGGCAACACGGTCTATCTGATTTCCAAAGAACCGGTTACCGCTAAAGGGGCTCAGGCCAGCAGGCTCTACACGCTATCACTGGCAGAGCAACCATCAGCAGAAGAGCGGGTCGCAAGGTTCACTGCTGAACTGCCAACGCGGCGACCCACGCTGGAAGCTCGTCTGGCGGCATCGCTGGCAGGCGTTGATCTCAACCATCCCACCGCACTGGACTTTGATGCGGCCGGAAAGAACGCCTATGTACTGACTTATCGTGATGTATTCCGTTATACCCGAAGGCAAGGGCAAACATGGCCAGAAGCTTTTGCACAGAGTGGAACACGTATCCATGCTCATCAACTTGAACAGGCCGAAGCGTTGGCCGTAGACTCTGGCAGAGCGGTGTTTTTCACATCGGAACATGCATCGGCACCGGTTTGGGCTCTGCCTGTTAACGCGCCGCTGTAAACAACACGTATTATCGTAACTCGCCGCTAACCACTCGATACTGGAGAAGCAGACATCGGTACCACAAATCTCTTTTCGCGCCTGGTCGCCATGGTAGGTGCTGCCGCTATCCTGATGCGTCGCTGGGGCGCCGATACTTCGGTACCGGCAACCGGAACCACACCGGAAATTCCTGCCGCCAAACCGCAGGGCATCCCGACACTGAAAATGCCAACGGCAAAAGGCTGGCCAGTGGGTCACAAGCCAACGGCTGCGCAAGGGCTGGCGGTGAATCTCTTTGCCTCAGACCTCATACACCCACGCTGGATCTACATACTGCCCAACAACGACGTGCTGGTAGCAGAAGCGTTGCAGGGAGCCGACCCCGTCAAGAGTGCGTTTGACTACGCCATGGTCAGCACGATGAAACGCGCGGCCGCTATCGGGGTTTCTGCCAATCGCATCACGCGTTTCAGGGACACCAATGGCGATGGCGTTGGCGACGACCGTAGCCTGTTCCTGGAAAAACAGAATCAGCCGTTCGGTATGGCTCTGATAGACAACACGTTCTACGTGGGCAATACCGATGGTGTGGTGGCTTTTCCCTACGACTCGGAATCTACTGCAATCTCCGGTGAAGGCAAGAAACTGGTGGAGTTCAAACCCGGTGGACACTGGACGCGCAGCCTACTGGCGAGTACTGATGGACGCTACCTGTATGCAGGTGTGGGCTCGAAAAGCAACATCGCAGAGTCCGGCATGGAAGTGGAAGAAGGTCGCGCCGCCATCTATCAGCTCGATCTCTCAACAGGTGATTCGCGCATCTTTGCATCGGGATTACGCAATCCGGTTGGCCTGGCCTGGGAACCCACCCATGATCGCCTATGGACCGTTGTCAACGAGCGCGACGGCTTGGGCGATGAAGTACCACCTGATTATCTGACCAGCGTTACCGACGGCGGATTCTACGGTTGGCCGTTCTGCTATTGGGGGCAGACTGTCGACGATCGTGTGCCGCAGGACGCCACCAAGGTGGCTGAGGCTATTCGGCCGGACTACGCACTGGGTGGACACACCGCCTCGCTGGGTCTGTGCTGGATGCCGGCTGGCACGTTGGCAGGTTTTGATACCGATGGCATGGTGATCGGACAACACGGCTCCTGGAACCGCAGCACGCTAAGCGGTTACAAGGTAATTTTTATTCCGTTTGAAAACGGTGCGCCGTCGGGCGAGCCCAGAGACATTCTCAGCGGCTTCCTTGCGCCCGATGAAAAGGTATCCTACGGTCGCCCGGTTGGCGTCTGCATTGGACCCGACAACTGCCTGCTGGTGGCCGATGACGTGGGGAATGTCATCTGGCGAGTCACCGGCGCTGCGTAACAGGATATGGCCGGGTGGTCGTCAGCTCTTGCCAGTCATCTGACAGGGTTTGACGGCTATCGTTTTGAGACGGCAGCCTCTGTGTGTCAACGCTTCAGATAAGGTGCCAGAACGTCCAGCCAGCCTTGACGGATTCGCTCGTATTCGTACTCGCAGTTCTCAGCTCTTTCAGGCGACAGTCCATACTCAGGATTGATCAGATCGCTCTGACCTTCCGGATCACTGCCATAGACATAACAGATTGTGGAGTAATAGCGCTGGATATCCAGGCTGTGTTCACTCCAGAAATCAGACTCATCAAACCATTCGGTATCTTCACTTTCGCGACCAAACATGTCAGCGGCATTGAGTACAACGCTTGCACCATTCTCGGCGTATTCCAGCAGCAATACGCTGGCAAGTGCATCGGCAGCATCTTCTTCGCGCGCGAGTAGCGGCAATTCGTATTGGTCGAACAAAACGTGACCCACCTCGTGAACCAGCGTGTGGAAATACACATCACGGATTGGGGCATCATCACCCTCAAAATATTCGTTGATGCTGTCAGCAAAACTGCCGGGCATCCAGATTTCTGAGGTCTCTGGATCAAACAACGGTCCATCTTCCACTTCCGTGAGCACGGTAACGGGCTGGGCAAACCGCAAAAGCCCATTGATAAACGCCACCTGCTCAGGCAGATAGGGATCTTTTGAATTGATCGCTGTAAGCACCATACCCTTATCAGGTAAAGCCTCATCAGCCCAGCCAGACGTAGATGCTGCACTCAGTGTGAGTGCCACAGCAATACAGTTTCGGACAGTAGAACGCATCGTTACAGATCAATTGTTAAACGTATATCTGTCAAGCTTACCGACTTCGCCGGTAATCTGTCGCTACCGATTTGAATTCCGGCTCGTCCCACGTCCCGGTTAGACTAAAGTCTCTCAGACCTAACTTGTCAAAGTCGATACCCAGTGCCTTGAGAAGCCCCGCCACAACCAGCACACCAACTCCCGCACTTGCCCCACCCGATATAGCGCCAATAATCGGTAACGCCGCACTGACTCGCGGCAATACGGTAATGCGTTGATCCAGCGTTCGCGTGTTCAGATTCGTCTGACCGACCACATCCACGACGCCAATCGGCCCTGTCAGCTGAATCAGCCCAACATCGACCAGTCCGTCGGTAATCGTGGCATCACCGGTAATTGTCTTGAACGCAAGCCCGTCTGATGAGATGTCCTTGAAATCAAGATTGAGGCGACGCGGCAAAGCCTGAAGCGCAAACAGCCCCATCATTTTTCCAGCACCTGGCTCCAGAGGAATGATGTTGCCGCGTTCCAGTGCCATGCTGATCGTGCCATCCAGTGTGTCCAGCGATGGCAGATACGCCGCACCAGGCCACGACAGCTGCATCTCAATACTGCCTTCACCGTCCGATAGCACTTCAGTCAGACCGATGGACGATAACCCCTCACCAAAGTTATCGCTTTGCAACACCATGTTGAGTTGCGTCAGATGCTGATTCGTCAGCTCTGAGTTAACACCTTGCGGGTCCAGCAAGTGCCAATAGCCCTGCCCTACAAGCTGCATACGCTGATAGGCAAATCCCAACGTGGTGACTTTCAGACCACTGACGTCGGGCTGTGCGCGCAACACGATATCGCGAATATTCAAATCACCCTGCGTAAAACTGGCTACTCGCGCATCGACAGGCGGAAGCAGACGGGGATCCATGGGAACCTCTGGTCGAAGCAGTACCTGCGTGTTGTCTTCTTCGCTTAACGCATCAATAACGTCCATATCCACGTGATCCATACGCGCTATTAACGGAATCTCCTTACTCCAGTATTCCCTTGGATAACGCACGCTACCTTCCAGATATTCGTTGGTCAGCACTGTATTCAGATAGATATCGTCGGAATTGGTTTTTAGGCGGGCAGGACCGAGTGAGCGCGTCCCCAATTCGAAGGATTCGATATCCACGGATGCCGATATAGGCGGCATGGGTTCAGGAGCCCCTCCGGTATCAGGAAATGAATCGATCAGCTGGTTGATCGTCTCTACCCAGTCATCAGCCGCGAGCCGTCCCGCCTTGCCCTGAATACGAATGCCGGGTAACAGATTGTCTATCGCCTGAGGTGGCATGATGTTATCGCCAAGAACGATCAGCAATGACTCGAGCTCCGTACCTTCAGCCCGGGCTAGAACATGCGCCTGACCTTCAAGCCTGAAGTCCCAATCCACCGTATCGTCCCCTTCACGGAATGCCGTATTCAATTGAAACGGCTGAGACTTGCCTGAGGTCTTGTACAGCGGTGCAGGCAACACGACTTCAGCGCCAATCAGATTGCTCGTGGCTTGCAGACTAACGCCTTCTCGCTGCATACGCTGCGCGTCGTGGGGAGCAATCAACTCAACCTGCCAATCAGAAGCACCCCTGACAAACTGATCCAGCTGGCTGCCATAGTGAGCCAGTACATCACTACCTTTCATGGAACCGGTCACCACAATGCGGGTTTCCGCCTTGTCAGCCTCACCTACCGTGCCGGCATCGACGTTGACAGGTTGACTGAACACGTTGGCTTTCAGACTGTTTATTCGCAGGCCATTCTGATCAAAACCCACTGCACCATTGACGTTTGACAACTCAAGATCAGCGCGTGCCAGCTCAACGTTGTTACCGTTGAGGAATAGGGAGCCGTCGACACTGAAAGGCTGCGTTGCACCGTCACCATCACCGTTAGCTTTAACGCCGCTTTGTTCATAAAGAGGTACGACTAGTGTCAGATCCATGTCCACATTGCCCGAACCTGTGATGTCACTGAGCGCAGGCTCAAGAAAATACTTCAGGGGTCCGGTTTTGCCGAAGTTCACGACATCCTGTAACACACCCCCACTCGTTCCACTCATGCGCAGAACCGGCCTGATCAGATTGTCGATACGTAGTGTGGATTGATTGATAGTAAATGCATCCAGCCGAGAACTGTCAGCTCTGCCCTTCAGTGCCAACCCATTCACTTCAAGCGTGCCACTGATGTCAGTCGCAGCCGGCCAGGCAGGTAGAAACGCCACCTGACCCGCGTCGATATCGACACTGGACTTGAACACCCCCTCACCCTCCTCGAATGGAAACTCTGCCATCTTTCCAAAGAACAGCATTGACCCATTAGTCGCTGTACCACCTTGTATGGCGCTATCTATCCATTGTGCAAGACCACGACTCAGCTTCTTGCGCGGCAACCACCGCTTCAGCACCGTGACGTCTGTGGCGCTGTAGCGACTCTGCACATCGAACAGCGGAGATTGCTCCGGCACCACAGTTACCTTCAGGCGAGTAGAGACATCAAGGCCTTCATCATTGAGTTCAATGTCAGCGTCAACCAGAAGCCGTTGACTATCTTGCAGATTCAGACCAATGACGGCTTTCAGAGAATCCAGTTTGAGTGTCTCGGCAGTCATGGCTGGCCATGGCATTGCCATAGCGTCTGCTAACAGCGACACCTCACCCACAGAGTCGATAATACTGATGTGTCCATTGACAGGCCCGAAGCCTGGCATTGCTGCAACCGGATCAGCGCCCACCTGATTCAAACGAGCCTCAACCGACACAGTAGGCTCGCCGTTGCTGCTATCCAGCGCTAGACTCCAGTCTTTGAAATCGCCGCGTGCTCCTGCCTGCTGCAGACTGGACGCCAGCAGCGGTGATTGCACGGCCATTACCCGGGCCGCCAGCGAACCGATTGAGCCCATATTCAGTTGCTCTCCAAAGGCTGTGACCGACCAGCTCGACGAAGCAGATTCAGCAGCAGAGGCTGTCGAACGCCGCACTTGAATTGAATCGATCTCCAGGGCATCTGACTCACCTTCCAGCACCACTCGTGTGGCGGAAAACAAGCTGTCATCAGCTTCACGATCGAAGGCAAGGGTTGCACTGATGCTATCCAGCACTGTGGCACCGTTGCCAGTGTTCATGACCGCTGAAGTGACAAGCGGTCCACGCGCAGAAACCAGACGACCCTCTTTCAAGGTGCCCCAAAGCTCGAGTGATACTGCGGTGTCCAGTGATGCCTGCACAGGCAGTGAATCAATATTCAAGCCGGCCAGTTTCAGCAATCCCAGCAGCGGCTGTGCCTGCACAGAGTCTGCCTTGACGTAAAGATCGCCATCAGATGAACGAATAGTACTGGCTTCTCCTACCAGATCGATGCCAGCCTCCAATGTACCGCCAAGCTCCTCCGGCAAGCGAACATCTATGCGCAGCTGATGCATGTTCGCCGTGTTCTCGGCACGGATATTCAAGTCTTCCAATACCACTTGCCGGTCGGCACTTTGGTCTATAAATGTAATTCGAGTATCCTGCAAGCCTACCTTCCGGGCCGTTAACAGCCACGCCATGATATCGACGCCCGACCGGCCCGTACTGGCAGGGGCTGCCATTTTTGCGCGTTCAGTGCGCACCGCCTCCATGCCATGCAGGTTGAACTGGCCTGCCTGATCTGCTTCAACTGCAAGACTGGCACCCACCAGCGTCAATTCATTGATGATGGGGACACCGCGCAACAGACTTTTAAACAAATTGACATCAATCAGCAACGCATCCAGCGTCACTTTGCGTTCGTCTGATTCATAGACTGAAACTTGCTCGGCTCTGAGCACAGGACCGCTGCCTTTCCAGCTCAGCGACAGATCACCGATGGTGACCGGACTGCGCAGAGCATCGCTGACGCGCGATTCAATCGTACTTTTATAGTTGGCCACCAACGGCAAGCCAAGACGGACACCTGAGCTGAGCAACGCCATGACGATAAGCACAATGCCCAGCAACGTCAGACAGACACGCGTGATCGGGTGTGTCGATTTCTTGTTCAAGGCCGGCTGTCTTTATTGTAGTACGACGTCGTAGTGTTCACGGGTGTAGAACTGCTCTGCCTGCAAGCGGATTGGGACGCCGGCGAAATCTTCCAGCTCCGCCAGATCGTCGGAGCGCTCTTCAGTAAACCATTCGACCATCTCCGTTGAAGCCAGTACAGTAACTGACTTGATTTCGAATTGTCGAACCTGTCGAATGATCTCGCGACTGACTTCAAAACCAACGGTCTCCAGGGTTTTTTGCATGCCTCGTCCATCACAGACTGAACACTCGGCACACAGCACTTGTTCAAGCGACTCACGCGTGCGCTTGCGAGTCATTTCCACAAGGCCCAACTGAGAGACTTCACTGACCTGTGTGCGAGCGTGATCACGCTCCAGAGCTTTCTCCAATGCCCGCAATACTTGCCGACGATGCTCCAGCACAGACATATCGATGAAGTCGATAATGATAATGCCACCCAGGTTCCGCAGCCGTAGCTGACGCGCAATAGCCAAGGTAGCTTCAAGGTTAGTCTTGAAGATGGTTTCTTCAAGGTTATGTTTTCCGACAAATCCGCCAGTATTGATATCTATGGTGGTCATTGATTCCGTCTGATCGATGATCAGATAGCCACCGGATTTCAAAGATACCTTACGATTCAATGCCTTATCGATTTCATCTTCCACACCGTGCAGATCAAATATGGGGCGTTCTCCGGGATAATGCTCCAGACAAGGTGAGAGTTCCGGTACGTATTCGTCACAAAAAGTGACACATTGATGGTAAGTTTCACGAGAATCGATGCGTATCCGTTCAATACCCCGACGGCTCAGATCACGCATCATTCGCTGAACCAGTGGCAGATCCCTGAAGATAATCTCACCAGCCGCACAACTTTTTCGACGTTCAAGCACCCCGCTCCAGACTTTCTGCAGATAGTCCATATCGTCCTTGATTGATTCTGCATCAACCCCTTCGGCTGCTGTCCTGACGATATACCCGATGTCGTCTGCTGCACGCGAAATCTCGACTAAAGAACGCAATCGTTCACGTTCTTCTTCATTGTCTATTCTTGCTGATACTCCGATGTTCGACTCGTAGGGCATCATCACCACGTAACGGCTTGGCGCTGTCAGTTTGCTGGTGACTCGCGCACCCTTGGTGCCCAGCGGATCCTTGGTGACTTGCACAGCCAGTTTCTGGCCCTCACTCAGCAAACGCGCAATGGACAGCGTTTGTGGCTCACCCTTGTCGTCATGCCTGATCTGTGACTGCACATCTGACACGTGCAAGAAGGCGGCTTTCTCCAGGCCGATGTCGACGAAGGCTGCTTCCATGCCGGGCAGAACTCGTCGGACGGTTCCCTGGATGATGGTTCCTACCAACCCGATCTTCTGTACTCGCTCAATCCAGATCTCAGTGAGCAAGCCATTTTCAACTGTCGCAACCCGTGTTTCCTGTGGAGTTACATTGATCAGCAATTCTTCAGTCATGGTACCTACTTGGCTGTGAAAGACTTGCCCTGCTGGACTATCCAGCCTGAGCTTTGTGTAAAAATTCAGGGGCCGCTGCGCGCAAGAGTTCACTCGTCTCGTACAGTGGCAATCCCACTACATTACTGTAGCTGCCAGAGATATGCGCTACAAATTGTGCGCCACGCCCCTGAATCGCGTAGCTGCCCGCCTTGTCAGCAGGTTCACCCGTAGCCCAGTACTGCTCTGCTTGTGCCTGGCTGATTTTTCCAAACCTTACCGTCGTGCTGACAACACAGCAATACCGTTGCTCATCAGGTTGCGTATAGAGACAAACTCCAGAACGCACAATGTGCTCTCGATCAGCTAGTTGTAACAGCATTTCAACCGCGTGTTCTACCGACTCGGGCTTACCCAGGATAGTGCCATCGAGATCAATGACTGTATCGGCACCCAGCCAGATCAGGTTGATCGGCTCAGGTTCAGAAGCTTGTAAACACTGCAATGCCTTGCTATCCGCCAGCCTTTCCACCAACTGCATCGGTGACTCATTCGTCGCAGGGGTTTCGTCTATCTCGACAGGTCGAACCTCGACACTCAGACCGATCTGTTCCAGAAGCTGTTTTCTCCGGGGCGATGCAGAGGCCAGGACCAGGCGAGAATGTTCGGCTGCCTCAGGCACGATGATAAGGATGGTTATCTAGCAGAGACTGTGCGCGGTACAGCTGTTCTGCAAGTATGACCCTCACCAAAGGGTGAGGAAACACTAAAGGTGACAGACTCCACTGCTGATCGGCTCGCTGACGACAACGATCATGCAGACCATCAGCGCCACCAATCAGGAATACCAGCGACTTGCCCAGCTCCTGCCAACGTTCCAGTTGAATGGAGACCTGCTCCGTTGTCCAGCTGTGCCCCAGATTGTCGAGGGCAATGACGTGGGCCTTGTCGGGGATGGCAGCCAGAACAAGATCTGCCTCCTTCGCCATGATCACTTCACGGCTGTCGCCTTGTGCCTGGGCAAATTCACGCCATTCAAACTGCCAGCGTCTCGGCATGCGCTTCACATAATCTGCCGATGCCTGCTGAACCCAGGCTGGCATTTTTTTGCCAACGGCAAAAACACTGATCTGCATCCGATGACGCTCGCTATGACCTCATCTCATACACGCCAACTCAGACAGAGCCTGCGATGCTGGCCTCTTGCTCTTCGTCGCCGGGCCCTACTGACCAGAGTTTCTCGAGCGAGTAGAACTCACGCTTCTCTGTCGTCATGACATGCACGATAACATCGCCCAGATCTACCAGGACCCAGTCGCTGGAATCACCGCCTTCGATACCCAATGGTGGGTGGTTGGCTTCTTTCGCGCTCAGACGGACGGATTCTGCCAGAGAGCGTACGTGGCGTTGAGACGTACCGGTGACCACTACCATGGCATCGGCAATACTGGATTTTCCGATAATATCGATAACCACCAGGTCGATACCCTTCATGTCTTCCAGGGTAGTGACGGCCATATCGATGACGGCCTTGCTATTCATACTCAAAAAAGTTAACTGCTCCTGTCGGTACGTACTACGCCCGACTATCAACTGATGCGATACAACCGCTTTGCGTCAATATACTCCGATACCCCATCAGGGAGCAAAAATCGCACGGTAAGATTTTCGGCAATGCGACGCCTGACATCGGTTGCAGAGATGGCTATTTGCGTCACGTCGCACGTTTCGATGACCCCTGCGGAGCCGTTCACTATTTTATCCCCCATGATCCGCTGCTGCCGGGATACCAGATTTTGTGAAAAATCTGACTGCTTTGCGCCGGGACGGGTGACCACAATCAAATTAGCCAGCTCAAGCACACCTTCCCAGTTATGCCATGTGTCAAATTCGGCGAAAGCATCCAGTCCCAGAAAAAACAGCAAGGTGGCATCAGGCTGCTCAGCCTTGAGCTCCTTTAATGAGTCAAACGTGTAGGTCGGTTTATCACGCTCGGCTTCGCGTGTATCGATGGCAAGTCGTGGGACTGACTGGATAGCAATATTGAGCATGTCGATACGCATCTGCGTGGTAGCGCCTGTGGGGCCGCGATGCGCAGGACGATGATTGGGCATCAGGTACAGGGTCGATAGGTCGTACTGCTCGGCCATTTCTACCGCGGGACGCAAATGCCCGTAATGCACAGGATCGAAAGTGCCGCCAAACAGACCTATCCGTGCAGCTGCCGGCAAATCTTGCGGTGGCTGCGACTCAACCACGGGTGGTGTAGTCACCAGTAACCACGTATTTTTCAGTGGTCAATCCCTGCGCACCCACCGGCCCGCGCACATGCATTCGGTTGGTACTGATGCCAATTTCAGCACCCAGGCCGTACTCTGCACCATCGGCGAAACAGGTGGCGGCGTTGACCATGACCGAACTGGAGTCCACCTGGCGGACGAATTGTCTGGCGCGAGCGATATCATTAGTGACGATAGCATCGGTATGGGAAGACCCGTGTTCAGCGATATGCGCCATGGCAGCCTCAATGTCATCAACGATACGTATCGACAGGATAGGTCCAAGATATTCGGTATCCCAATCCATGGCGGTAGCTGCATTCATGTCTGGCATGATAGTCAGGCAACGCTTGCAACCGCGAAGCTCGACACCTTTTGCCAAAAAAGCCTGACTGAGCAAAGGCAACAGAGCGTCGCCCTCATCAGCATGCACCAGCAGGGTTTCCATCGATCCACAGATACCATAACGGTAGGTCTTTGCATTCAGTGCCACTTCCACTGCGCGAGCACTATCAGCGCCACTATCGATGAACACGTGACAGATACCATCCAGATGCTTGATCACGGGAACTCGCGCCTCATCGCTGATGCGCTGAACCAGCCCCTTGCCACCTCGCGGAATGATGACATCCACGTACTGATCCATGGCCAGTAGCGCACCCACCGCCGCTCTATCCGTGGTGGCAATCAACTGGACCGCGGCCGCCGGTAAACCAGCTGCCGCCAACCCAGCCTGAACACACTCGGCTATGGCCTTGTTGGAATGCCGTGCTTCCGTGCCACCTCGCAGGATTACCACGTTGCCCGACTTGATGCATAGCGCTGCCGCATCTGCAGTGACATTGGGGCGGGATTCGTAGATAACGCCAATGACCCCGAGCGGCACGCGCATTTTGGCAATTTCAAGACCTGATGGTCGGCGACTGGTTGCTGACATCGATCCGACAGGATCGGACTGTGCGGCAACACTGCGTAATCCTTCAGACATGGACTGTATGCGTGCTGGCGTCAGTTCAAGCCTGTCCAGTAGTGCCGCGTCGATCCCTTTTTCTTTTGCAGCAGCCAGATCCTGGCTGTTGGCTGCAAGCAGGCTGAGCTCTGCGGCGTCTATAGCATCGGCCATGGCCAGCAACGCGCAATCTTTTTGCGAGGTGTCGGCCACGGACATGCTGGCCGCAGCTGCGCGTGCAGCCTTACCCAACGTTTGCACGTAGGCCACCACATCGTTATCCGGTGTTATCTGGTTAGACTGCATCACTACCGTTTCTCCTACTCAACCGAGGCCACCCGACGTACACTGCAACTCGCAGACATCTGCGCCAACCGTATTCAAGCACCTGAAATCAGTAAACACATGCAACTCGTAGACTCACATTGCCACATCAACTTCCCTGATTTCGAGGGCCGCATCGCTGACATTCTACAGAACGCAGCAGACAATCAAGTTTCACATCTGCTGTGCATTGCAACCAGCTGGGAAAACAGAGAGGCGGTGCTGGCACTGGCTCAGAATCACGAGCCTATCAGCGCCTCGGTAGGTGTTCACCCGACAACGGAAGGTGGCTACGAACCAACCGCTGATGAGCTGCTGGCAGCCGCCGCTGCTCCCGAAATCGTGGCCATTGGCGAAACCGGTCTCGACTACTTTCGCAGCGAAGGCAACCTGACCTGGCAACATGAGCGTTTTCACCGCCATATCGATGTGGCGCGCCGTTGCCAGAAGCCACTGATCATCCATACTCGCGCGGCAGCAGCAGACACGATGAACACATTGCGTGAGCACAAGGCCAGTGAAGCCGGTGGTGTCATGCACTGCTTTGCCGAAGACTGGGAGGTGGCACAGCAGGCGCTGGATATCGGGTTCTATATATCGTTCTCCGGTATCGTGACGTTTAAAAGTGCGAAGGCCATTCAGGAGGTGGCCCGCAAAGCACCACTGGACAGAATTCTGGTGGAAACCGATGCGCCTTATCTGGCACCGGTACCGCATCGTGGCAAAATGAATGAACCTGCGTTTGTACGTCATACAGCGGAGTATGTCGCAGAGCTGCGAGGTATCCCGCTGGAAGAACTGGCCAGCGCCACCACCGAGAACTTCTATCGACTGTTTGCAGGTGCCGCGCAGTAGGCTACCCGACATCCCTCATCTTCTGATCAAAGAACATGCAGCATTGCATACCCTAGTGTTGCTACTCGTCGGGCGTTGTATATCAGGGTAGCCAACCACTTCTCAACATCCAGTACATGATATCGGGTGCGGTTGCCCAGACCAGCTGATCGTCGTACATCGTGGCAGCGTCGATGGACTCGTCCTGTAAAAGAAACTCCAAGTCGTTGTCCTGATTTTCTGCCTGAGATCCTGCAGATGAATCATCTTTACCCATGGACAAGACGACAAACACCACACTGTTTGCGCGAACGTGCGTGCGCGGACAGGTATTTTCGTGTTTCTGGCTACACACGGTGATGCTTGCGCCGAGCTCTCGCAAACCGACACGACTCGCTTCCCCGGCACTCGTCCAGTCTGGCAATTCAATATCACCTCGGTGTGCATGATTGTCCAGACTGATAGCGTAGCGAAAGGGTCTGTTCCAGACATCCAGTAACTGGCCACTGCCGTCTATGACTCCTGACAGTCCCAGCAAACCAGCCGGCAGTCCACCGATGCTGTCGGGACAAGCACCCGATAACGCATCTCCATTCTGAAATTCATAGGCTGTTGTCAAGGATGTCGAAATCGGGCACGGCAATACGCCGTTTGCAACGACATGACCCAGTAAGCTCTGCTTTATAGCGTCTAGCTGCTCGGCTGTGGTACGGCGGTCCATCAGAATTCTTGCGCCTGTCAGAGGCTCAATCAGCGATCGAGTCAGCACTCCAAGAACCAGCAACACCAACGCAAGCTCTACCAAAGTGAAAGCCTCTTGATTATGCAGAGTACGCTGACGACTCACGGCAAGCTCTCGAGAATCAGAGGTTCAGATAACTCTGCTAACGCATTTGTTGGCCTATAGTTCAGCTTGCATTGACCAGATTCATTGTTCTCACAGCCATGCAACGATTCAACGCGTATCCAGGCATACCATTGGTTTCGATAGAACCAGTGTCGTGTCAATGAAACCTGATCAAAAGTCAGGAGACTCGCGATGTTATCAGGACATGCATCTAGCTCAGGTATTGAGTCAACCAGCCATAGCAAAATCTGTAGAGCTGTTTTCTCGTCCATAGCTGAAGTGGATGTCACACGCGATTGTGGTTCAAGTGCGCCAATACATAATCCTGCCAAGGCTTCGCTCCTCTGGCATCGAGTGCTTTGTGGCTTATCGAGAGCCTTGTGTTCTTCCTGTTCTGCGTGTGCCATAGACAGCTCGTCCGGGTTTGATTCGGCACTTACTCCAGGACTGGAATTGGTACCGGGCGCCCAGTGACTTCCAACAATGGCGTCCGCCTTCAGAACACACGAGTCTGTTCCGAGCAACTCCATACGCTCAATAATCCATGCAGCAACACCCGGTCTGATGGCGAGTAGCAGGCTAGCTGGCGTAATCACCGATAGGACACCTCGCGCATCAGTTGGCACCGACTCCGATCCGGGGATGGAAATTCTGGCGAGCGCCGATACAGGGTTGTTGTCATCGAGCAGTAGTGACGGATTAACCTTGCGGTTCACCGGGTTGTTAATCACACTGCTGTGTACGTGGTAGCCGAGTCGCGCAGAGGCAAGACTACTGAATGCATAACGACCACCAGACAGGTTGACTCTGCGGGGTAATTGCCCAGCCGATAATGGTTGTCTGCCACATGGCGGGGTTGGACCGTCCTTGAGCTGCGCTTGAGTGTCGGTAACCGTTGAGTGGTCTGTGTCCGGACACGGCAGATGGCCGGGCCCGGCTCCTTGCGGGCCATAGAGCCATGGGTAGAGAGCCGTATAGCTTAACAAGGCCTGCCTTGAATGTCGTAGTGGCAGCTGTTTGGCATTGACAGCTCGCAACCCTGATGAGCCACCTGTATTCAGTGTTGTCAGTTTGAGCAGAACCGCACTGCCACTCAGCAATACAAGCAGCGCCAATAGCGATATGTAACCGAACTGACATCGCAGATTGTTCAAATGCCCTCACCCACGCTTAATACGGTTGTTTTACCGCCAGAACTCAACACCATTATCTGTTGCTGTTCAGGTAACCATCTCAACGAAAACGTCGCCGTTGCCAACTGGGGGCAATCCAGCAATAGCGAGGTGTTCTGCTCGTCGGTTACCCGATGTGACAGTGATCGACAAGGTGAACTGTTGATCAACAAGATGACAGCGCTTGTACCCGACACAACCGCGGTGAATCGCAATTCAGCTGAGTCGGCGTTCAGAGTAGAAAAATTCGCTACCTCTGGAGCTGAATCAACATCAGAGACGGCAGAGTGCATAGACACAGTTTGCTGATTCTCCAGCGAGGGCTGGAGTTGCATGGCTTCTGTTGCAGCTCTCTGACTATGGGAGAAGAATAGTCGCTTGTTATGCAGCCCCCCCTCTTCTGCCATCAAGGTTCCAGACAGCAAAATACTGCCGACTACGCACGATAGAGACAGGAAAGGCCTTGCATGCAGATAAGTGTATCTGCCATTCATGTCCCTTCATCCTGGTCGTTATCCAATAGCGAATTATCAGGTCGATTCAACGCAGAGTCATCGGACCAATGATAGAAATCCATAACGCATTGAGCGCTGAGGCGCTGCAGGGGTAGTCGCTGCAGCTCGCACCCACGCACTTCAGATGGCCAGACAGACGTTGCACGGGATACTCGATCGAGCATGTTCACCAAGCCTACAGAGTGTTCTATAGTCAGCATCAGGGACAAACGCAGTACGGACACCGGATAGTGCCTCCCTGCATCCGCCATCGGTGGCATAAGCTGTTGTTCAAAGGCCACGTCAATGACCCCGTCTGGTACTGGCATGTCCGATACCGCTTCCACAAGGCTAATCTGCAGTGCATCCATGGCCTGATTCAGCTGCTCAATCTGTTGCGCTGAATCAGAGGAATTCAACACGCTATGTTGTTGCTGAAGTTGTTGATGAGCAACCCGCGTTCGACGGAGCTCTTCAGCGGCAATATCGATTGTCTGACCGATCCAGAGTATTGCCACGATCGCTATTGTCAGCACACCCAAAGCAGTTGCCAGAGCCATTGACCACCGGACCATCACGATTTACTCAGCACCAGTGACAGCCGGTAGCGAGCGCCGGTTTCCACCATCACCTGACTTGATCTGGCTGCCTGTGCAGGCGACTCCAGAACGCTGACGCTGGATATTCCCTGCACTGATTCCAGATACGCGACAAATGATTTCACAGCGCTTTGCTGATCCCGAAGACCTTGCTGACTGCTGACAGCTCCTGATAGTTCAATGTGTATCTGCGAACGCTCAGCACCCGGAATCCACAGCGCCTCTCGGCCCATCATTCCAGAATTGACCGACACATCATCATCGGATGTACTGCCTTCACCGAGTACCGACCACGAAAGAGAGTCCAGTATCAGTGCCGGGAAATCGGTGATAGCACCCGCCACAGTGGATAATAGAACCTGCGGCTCCATTGGCTTTACACTCTGATAGGCCTCTATTCTCTGTAAAGAGCGGAAAACGAATTCCGGCGACGGATTCAGGGTTTCCACGGCATTAGCCAGATGGACGATCTTGTCTGAGAGTCGACCGTTCTCAACGGACAACTTTGCTTTTTTGCGTGCGCTATCTATTCCGTGTACGCCTGCCAGCATCACGGTAAGGGTGGCCATCAGTGCGCTCATGACCGTAGCGCTCCGAAGGGCATTGATACGCTGCCTCAGAAGGCTGTTATTCACCGAAGACACCAGAGCCTGAGTGCTTCTACGACGCTTGCCAGTGACGCTGAAGTCCGGATTCATGCTGGTGGACTTCACTGGTGGCAACGGCCATGGCACCTGGTCAAACAGGCGTCGCAAGAGGCGTAAAAGATACACACCACCTTCGGGTAGACGCACACTGATTCCTTGTTGCTGTGGTTCAGAGAGCTGGCCCTCACACCAGTGCTGAATGGTAAAATCTACACGCGTATTCACGCACAGGGCAGCAAGAATACAGGCGGCATTCAACGCTGATGGACAGTCTTTCCACTGTGTTAGTGGGGTCAGTACCGAAATGCGTCGACCTTGCGGAAGCAGTTGACCGGTTGCATAGTCGAGTGTCTTGTAAATTTCAGTGGCCACCCTATCGTTTGCACGATTCGTATCACTCTCTGTTGCGCAACGTTCGTCTGCAACCACGTCAAGGGAAGGCCCATGCACCAGCCTCATGAACAAGGGTGCCGCGCTGTCAACCAGCAAGTGTCGATACTCAACACCAGATTCGGTATTGAATAGTACGGCCCCATCAAGCGAATGATGCAGTCTGCCAAGTAGCTCTGTTGTTGTTACCACATGAGAAACAATGACGTTGCTGGCCTGAAGCTCCTGTAACCAGTGGCACCAAGTATCCGGTATGAGCTGATGGTGAATACTCAAAATATCAGGTGCCATGTAGCCGGGCAACTTGTGAATAGCAGCATGAGGGTAATCACACCGCATTCGACGCACTAGTTGCCAGCGTCGTAAATATTTGACGCAACCCGTGTCAGGTACCTCTGTCTTCACCTTGTCCAGTTCATCAAGAGCTGTATCTAGAACCAGCTCCACGAGTTGATGTCGAGACTCTTGTTCAGCAACAAGCCAAGGGCATGACACACCCTGCTTCATTTTGTCCGGTCGGACGGGTTCGACAAAGCTGTCCAGCAGCACATCGCCCAGCCACTTGAACCATAAGGCTTGATCTGCCTGCAAAACCAGTACTGTTCTGCTACCCGCCTCTGCATTGTCTGCAGCTCTGGTGCGATTCATGACCAGAGCACCGTATTGATGGCCGACTCATAGACAGGCCCTAACAGTGAGACAACTATCCAAAGCAACACCACGCCAATAACGAGCAGCATGACGGGCGCAATCAGTTTTTCTGTGCGGTCGAGAGTCTGATCACACTGTTGCTGCTGATAATGACTAGCCTGCAGTAGCGCCTGCTCAAGAACACCCGTGGATTCGCCAGCAGCGATAATGCGCTTGAACACAACAGGCAATAGCGGCACAGCATTCAGCGCGGCGGCCAATGGAACTCCAGACAGCAATAAGGCTCTGCCATTGTGCAAACTCTGTCTTAACGCATGATTAGTCAGTACGCCTTCAGCTATTTCCATCGAACCTGATAAAGCCACACCAGAGCCGTATAAATGTGCGCAGCTGTTGCAGTAGCGACTCAACTCCAGATCAGCAATTAATTTTCCAACCACAGGCATTTTCAGCAGATACGAATCGCTCACTACTCTGAATGCCAGGCTGCAACTTCGGCCAACGGTTACTGGCAAATAGGTCGATAAGACAGCGATCGGCAACAGGTAAGCGTATTGAAGCAACCATTCAGATAGCGTGAACAGCATACGAGCATGCCAGCTAAGACCCGCACTACTATCGAGAAGAAACCCACCTATCGCTGGTACCATGTACACCATGAGAAACACCACGACGCACACCAGAAGCGTCAATGCGAAGACCGGATAGACAAGAACAGTTATCAGTCTGGATTTGATGCTTATCTGCCATTGCAACAGCTTCATGCAACTGGCACAGGCTGCGGCAAGTTCTCCACTACTTTCACCAGCCCTTGCGAGAGCGATGACTTGTGGATTGAAAACGTTTGGCAGTGCACCCATTGCTACCGAAAGAGATTGACCCTGTTTAACGCTACGCGCTATCTGAAGCCAGCTAACGTTTCCGGAACCTTTGTCGTTGTCAGCAAGCTCGTCAAGCGCCTCACCAATATCCACGCCTGCCTTGAGTAGATGCTCAAGGTGAAAGAAGGCTGTAACAAGGCTCGACCCGGAGTGCCTGTTTTTCGGTTGGCGATAGTCGATGGTTATCGTGTGCTGCATACTCTTTCCTTCCTTGATAAGAGATATTCGATCGAGATCAGGCTTATGCTTCCAACAGCCGTCCGGCGGATTTGTACGAAGGCTCGTTGTGGTTAATGGTCGTAGCAGGTCCCAAAACACGCTGTATCTCTTCTTCGGAGGTGAGCCCCTCGTCTACCAGTTGCTGAGCCTGCTCTCGCAGGGAGACAAAACCTGAACTGGCAAGCTCCTGTTGCAGAGCAGCGATTGAGGCACCTTTAGCCAGTAGCATGGACAGTTGAGGACTACACAGAATCAGCTCCATGATGACCCGCCGACCAAAATACCCACTACCTTGACATCTCGCACAGTCAGCAACTACCACACAACAATTGTTGCACTTGAGCCTGATGAGTCGTTGCGATATGACAATCGATAGGTGTTCCGCCAGACAGGCTGTCGACGCACCAAGTTCTGTGATCCTTTCGATGGCACCCAGGGCATTGCCTGCATGAACTGTAGTCAGTACACGATGACCCGTCATAACAGCACGCAACATCATCTTGCAGCTCTGAGTGTCACGCACCTCACCCAACATCAGCACATCCGGGTCCTGTCTTAACAAGGCTCGGATGCCGTCGGAGTAATCAAAGGCTCTGGAAGCATCAACAGAACTCTGCCGTAATCCGGCAACCACGACCTCTACAGGGTCTTCAAGCGTCATGATGTTCAGTGCCGTGCTATCAAGTGCATCGAGTAGAGCGTAGAGAGTCGTTGTTTTACCGGATCCGGTGGGCCCACAAATGACAACAAGACCGTCAGGCTTATGTACAGCTTCGCGTAGATGCTCAACGGTTTTATACGGTAGTTCAAGACTTTGTAGCGAGCCCATCGACGAGCGAGAATTCATGACCCTGAGAACCAGATTCTCGCCAGAGACAGTGGGAAACGTGGATACGCGATAATCTGTATAGGCGCATTGAATCCATTGAGAGAACTGTCCATCCTGCGGCAATCTGGATTCTGCAATATCTATTGAGGAGAGTATTTTCAGACGTACGATCAGTCTTGACAACCAGCTGCCGTGCAATAGCATGAACGATGTCAGTACGCCATCAACGCGTAGCCGTACATGAACTCTATTGCGCTCAGGCGAGAGATGAACATCTGAAGCGCGCTGCCTGATAGCCTCAACAAGCAACGATTCCACAAGCCTGATAGTAACCTCTGGCAACTGCTGCTCCAGTTTTTCTGCAGTGGCTCCGCTGGCGCACCATTGCAGGATCTCTGTCGCTGAGCTACCACGTCGATAGCATCTATCCAGGGCGTCAGGAATGGCAGAGGCTTCAACCTTGACAAGCCGGATTCCTGTTCCGACGTCAAGCTGTCGATTCAACCTTTCATTGACTATCTGATTACCCGGGTCAGCACTGCCGACCATCAGCGTGACGGTGCCTGTATGCCTTTCCACACCCATCGGAACGACGCACAATCGCCTGGCGGCACTTTCTGACAAGAGAGCTACCGCGTCCATGCAGGGAATCAGCTTGTCCAGTACCACAGTTGAAGTATCAATCTGCCTTGCGATATTCACGATGATCTGGGAGCCTGTAATTCAGGTGTAATGACGGTCGGACGCAAGACAATCAACAGCTCAGTCTGGCGATGCTTGCGCGCTCGTTGCGAGAACATATGCCTTAGCAGAGGCACTCGACCCAGTACCGGCAAACCAGAATCATTTTGCTCTGAGGTCTCTTGCATCAGTCCTCCTATGATCGCAACCTCGCCACTTTGCACGTTCAACATGGATTCCATTTCGCGAACCTGGATTTCCGGTACACCATTGCGAACATTGGCTAGCGCAAGTTCTGGATTGGGATCATTCACAAAACCCAGTATCCGCGACAAGGTAGGACGTACGTTTAACATGACGGATCCGCTTGCACTGATCTGAGGGGTGACGTTCATGACTAACCCGACGGGTACCGTATGAATCTCTGTTTCTGTGACAATTTCATCCTTCGTTTCTGATCGAAGACGCTCCACTTTCGCTGTAAAATAAACTCTGTTGTCCACAACCTTCAGAACCGAAGACTGATTGTTGAGCGCTATGATGCGAGGTCGCGATAGTATCCGTACATCGCCAAACTGCTCGAGCAAGCTCAGCGTAGTGCTGATGTCTCCACGGTTGTCTGACTTCACCAGACTCACAAGCCCCGCAGGAGCCACGATACGATTGACGGTAGCGGCGTTAACCAACGGGGCACCGGTGAGGGACTGCACGGCGCTAAGACCGCTTAACCCTGCCGCCAGCACTTGCCAGTCTACGCCCGCCTCGAAACTGTCCGATAGTGCTACTTCAACCACAGTGGCTTCAATCAGTACTTGCCGTTGCGCACTTTCCTGTAACAGACTCAGATAGCGCCTGACTGATCGATGCACCTCGGGCAAGGCATACAGGTTAATCAGCCCAGCTTCTGCATTGACAGAGAAGCTGGACTTGTTTGTGCTGGATCCGGCAGCCTGTTCTTGCTGGCTGACGTTGGTGATGAGTCCTTGTATATCGTTCTGCAAAGAATCCCAGAAGCGATGTTCACTGGTGTTCTCTATCCGCGTCTGAGAACTGTTTGCTATGGAACCACCACTGGCATCAGACGCATTGATAGTGCCTACCTGCGTCGCAAGACCCACGCTGCTTTGAGTGGTGCGATGCATGTTCAGATAGTCAATCGGGTAGCTGAATGGATACGCATCACCCTGCCAGATAGATAGTGACTGATCATCCATATACCAGGCGAAAGAGACTTGTTGCGCCAGCTCATCCAGCGCATGAGACAATGTGGCCTGCGATAATTTCAAGGTGACACGTTGAGTTAACTCACCCGTCACATTCAAATCAATACCTGCCTCGGTGGCCAGGCTGAACATCAGTGCGTCAAGTGGTGCATTCACCGCATTGATAGTCAGTATCGATGCCGGGCTATCGATTAGATCAGCTAGAGCATTTTCGCTAGTCGCATCAGTAGAAGTTTGTAAGATCGTATCCATGCCTGCACCGACAGAATCACTGATACCTGCACCTGTGCGCTCACCATGATTAGACGAATCCATTAGTACAGGGTCGCTAACTGCAAGCTCGGTAGACCAGGCAGCATCATCGATAAGCGGAATCGAGGCCTTGGCGTCGAAGGAGGCGCGTTCGAAACTGGCCGAAGGCAAGGCAGCAAGATACGCGCTGCAACCTGTCGCACAGGACAGTGATAAACAGACGGCAATACGAATGGTAGCGATCAATGACAATCTCCTTTTGTCTATTCGGGTATCGCTCTGCTGAGCGAACCACTGGTGTCATCATCCTGATAACACCTTTGAAGCCCGGCTGGACTTCTACACGCTAACGCATGAAAACAACTGCGGCGATGGCTGATGCTACAACGCACGAGCCCATCAATGCAATCATTCCACCGCGATGACGAGCCAGAAAACCGGACTCAGTCGACAGTTCTGCACGAGGAGGTAAACCTGCCATCAATAAATGTGACATGGATAACTTATCGGCGTCCTCCAGATTGGCGATCGTGAAAGCATTGCGTGCCAATGTATTGATTGAACGAAGTACACCTTCCGAACGATCGGCGATGAAATAGGCCATCTCGCGGGTGAACAAGTCGCGTCGATTGAAATCAAACAGCAGCATGTGATGTCGCAAGTAATCGCTGATCTCAGCCAGCGTAAGCCTTCGCAGCCAGAAATGATTATCGGTACGAAGAGTATGGTTATGCATACCTGCTGCGCGCGCCGACTCCTCGGAAATCCGGTGAAAGACGATGCATTGCAGGGCCGTTTGACCGATTATCTTGATCGAGGACAAGCGTTCCAGTATCCGAGTGGACTCCTCATCGATATCTGCCGGGGAATCGATGATCAACACGTAGGGTTTTTGTGAGTAGTTGCGACCACTGTCCGAGAGTTGGGCGACAATACCGTCCAGTGCCGTATCGATTTCTGCTTGTCCAACACCCTCTTGCGCCTGCCGGGCAGAAATCAGATGCGCCTTCTGTGGGCATAGTTCAATCAGCAAGTGCCGAAGCAGTAGGGAGGCTGAGATGTCCGGGACATCGTAGCGCATGACATTGAAGCGATGCTTGAGTCGATCACTGATAACCAGCGACATCATGGTCTTGCCGCTGCCGCGCTCTCCGTGGACATGCATGATCTGGTCGTCAGAGCATAGAGAGCGAACAATGCACTCAACGATATCGCCGCGTTCTCCACCGCCGTAGAACATGAAGATGTTGTTGGCGTTGTAAAACGGCCCTTGCGACGACGAATAATAATGCCGTCTACCTGTCTCAACAGTCGATTCGTTATAGCTCATTCCAGACACTTATCGTTCGGCGAAGTTGGCTTGCTCGTGCACAGTTACACAGCAACGAGGATGCCATTCCCTGACACAGCCATCCCTAACAATAATGTGAATGAGGCCTGTGAGCAAGTAACGTGCGTCGGTAAGTTACCCATCGACGAGTTACGGACGTTGCTGAGGGCGCAGGGCGGGTAGACTTGCTGCTCGAGGAAACCCGTCACAACCCCTACTGAGCACAGTGCCAGAAATCCATCAAACCCTGCATGTTGTGCTCTACGAGCCCGAAATTCCGCCCAATACCGGCAACGTGATCAGGCTCTGCGCCAATACCGGCGTACAGCTGCATCTGGTGGAGCCGCTTGGCTTCTCGCTGGATACCAAGGCACTGCGTCGAGCCGGTCTGGATTATCACGAATCGGCCCAGGTTCATGTGCACAAGGACCTGCAGGCCTGTTACCAGTCCCTGTTTACAGGCGTTCAGACGCTGCCGCGTGTGTTCGCCATGACAACCAAGGGATCGGTTGCCTATGCCGAGCCTGATTACCGAGAGGGGGATATACTGCTATTTGGCCCGGAGACTCGCGGGCTTCCAGACGCGGTGCTGGAGGATGCGCGTATATGCGCAAGAATCAGAATTCCAATGCAACCGGATAGCCGTAGTCTGAATCTGTCGAATGCCGTGGCAATAGTCACCTACGAGGCGCTTCGCCAGAATAATTACCCCGGGCTGAGCTGACAGCCAGGGGTATTAGTGCCCCTACTGCTGTGTTTCCGGGGCCGGTGCGTTTTGCTTAGCGGCCTCAACGTGCTGCGCATACAAGGCGTCGAAGTTCACAGGATCCAGAAGCAGTTGTGGAAATCCGCCCTTCTGTACCAGTGATGCGATTTCCTCTCGAGCAAATGGAAACAGCAAATTGGGACAGAAACTACCGAGCATCGGTCCCAGTCTCTCCTGTTCGAAGCCCTTGACCAGAAACAATCCAGCCTGCTTGACTTCGATCAGATACGCAACTTCTTCGCCGAGCTTCACCGTTGCCGTCACCGTCAGCACACATTCATACATGTCGTTGTCGAGTTTTGTGCTCTCGGTGTTCAGGTGCAATGACACATTGGGTTGCCACTGAGTGCCACCCACAAATACCGACGGTGTTTGTGGGGATTCATAGGATACATCTTTGAGATAAACCCGCTGTATCTTGAATATGGGCCCTGTTGCTTCCGGTTTTGCTTCTGGTTTTACCGCCGCGTTGGTCGCAGCTGCGGGTGCGGCCGGTGTCTTGTTGTCCTTCTCTTCTGCCATGATCAAATTAATCGCTAATAGGTTTATTGAATCGCCGCGAAGGCGTTATCGAGTTCGCCATCCTCTTCCAGCGCTGCCATATCGTCGAACCCACCGATATGCCGATCACCGAAGAATATCTGGGGAACGGAGGTTTTTCCCGTTTGCTCCTGCATCTGAGCTCGTAACGGAGCGTTTCCATCCACCATTCTGCTCTCGTACGTCCAGCCCTTGGACTCAAGCAAACGTCGGGCCGCTCGGCAAAAGCCGCACCAGTCGGACTCGTACATCACAATGCCGGATGTCGTGCCTGTATCCGTTGGTTCACTCATGCGAAAGCCTGCGTTGAAGGGTCAAATTTAAGAGAGTTTCACGGGCCTGTGCGTTGCGAGGGCCCACGCCATTACTTGGTAACTGTGGGCAGACTGGCCTTTTCCCAAGCAACAAGTCCGCCAGCCAGTGAAAACAGGTTGGTGAAACCGCTTTTCTTCAACTTGGCGATAGCTCGGGAGGTTCGCATTCCGTTGTCGCAATACACGACAACATCCTTATCCTTGTGCTTCTCTATTTCATGCAGCCGCTCAGCCAGCTTATTGACTGGCATGCTGCGCGCATTCAGCAGATGCCCACCCTTGAATTCTGATTCATCTCGGACATCAAGGAATACGGCAGTACCGCTGTTCATTTTTTGTGTAGCGTCGTAGGGCGACAGCGCAGTATTTGCTGACGAAATACGCATGTATTCGGTATACACCAGCATGCCAAGCGTTACAAAGAACGCAATGAAAAGCAGCGTGTGGTTACCAACAAATTCTATAATCTGGGACATTGCTAAGAGCGACCGGCGGGCTGAAGCGGAACAACCCGCAAGAATAACCCGCCCAGATAAAAAAACATATGGTGTGGTGCGAAAAAGTGGTCAGTAAAACGACCGGGGCAGTGTAACCTTGCACCAGTCTCAATAACCGACACCTGTTTTTTTGCACGATCAGTCGATCATATTTTCACTTTTTCTGGTTTTCAGTGGTGCTGCGGTTATCGCCACGCTGGCCTTGTATGCCCGCCAGGCTTTGCTGATCGCCTATATTCTGCTGGGTGCGCTGTTCGGCCCCTGGGCTCTCGATATCGTGTCGAATCCGGCATTGATTGCCGATATCTCCAATGTCGGCATACTTTTCCTGCTTTTTCTACTCGGGCTGAATCTTGAACCCAAGGATCTGAAAAAGCTGTTCAGAGAAGCCATTGTTGTCACCGCGGCAAGCTCCACCGTTTTCGCGCTCCTCGGTTTACTGGTGGCGAGGGCGTTTGGCTTTAGTTGGCTGGATAGTCTGCTGGTGGGGGCTGCCATGATGTTCTCCAGCACCATCATCGCACTGAAACTGTTGCCCACCAGCGCACTACATCACCAGCGTATGGGAGAACTGATTGTCAGCATCTTGCTGCTACAGGATATGCTGGCCATTGCCGTGCTGCTAGCTCTTGAGGGGCTGGGCAATCAGGAAAGTCTACTCTCGGAGACTCTGATTCTGTTTCTGGGGCTGCCGGCTCTGGCGTTAGCCGCCTGGTGGATCGCCACTCGCGTACTCACTGTTCTGTTCGCTCGGTTTGACCAGATCCAGGAGTATCTTTTCCTGCTGGCTATCGGCTGGTGCCTCGGCATCGCTGAGCTTGCAACCATCATTGGCCTGTCGCACGAAGTGGGGGCGTTCGTTGCCGGAGTCACCTTGGCCACCAGCCCTATAGCCCGGTTCATCGCCGAGAGTCTGAAGCCTCTGCGAGACTTCTTTCTGGTGTTGTTTTTCTTCGCGCTGGGCGCAGGATTCAACATCGGGGCGCTGCCTCAGGTACTGCTGCCAGCGATGATTCTGGCGCTGATATCGGTTGCCGTGAAGCCCTGGGTGTTCAAGCTGCTGTTACAGCGGGAGCAGGAGAAGGCGCGAATGGCCGGTGAAACCGGCGCGCGACTGGGCCAGATCAGTGAGTTTTCTCTGCTGGTAGCTGTCGTTGCCACAACGCTCGGGGTAATGAGCGAGAAGGCTGCTCTACTCATTCAGAGCGCAACGATTCTAAGTTTTATCGGAAGTTCGTTCTGGGTAGTTCGGCGCTACCCGACTCCCATCTCCATGGACCGCGCACTTAGGCGAGATTAACGGGGCGTGATCATTGTGACTCACACCCCATCCGAAAGAAGGTGTCGGGGGTAAGCCGAGCCCCTACTTTACCTTGCTGATCTGATACTGCACAGCGATAGCAATTTCTTCGTCAGTGAGTGCCGATCCACCACGTGGCGGCATGACGTTTAAGCCGTTCGTGACTGAAGCAACGAGTGCATCAAGGCCTTTATCAGCCCGCAGCTGCCAGGCAGCCTTGTCGTCCAGCTTCGGAGCACCCGCGACACCTGCCAGGTGACAACCTGCACAAACCCCATTGACAGTATTTCGAATATTGTCCGTCAGGCCAGCAGGTTCTGGCACCTGACCCACAACCATAGCTGCAGCCACTACCGCTGTCTCGGCCACTGGAGCTTCAACAACAGGCTCAGCAACCACAGGGGCCTCTTCTACCGCGGCAGTCTCAGTCGTTGCCGGTACTTCTTCAACAGTTGCTGTTTCTGCATCGGCAGGTGCTTCTTCAGCAGCAGCGGTCTCAGTCGTAGCAGGCGCTTCTTCGGCAGTAGCCGTTTCTGTTGCGGCTGGTGCTTTCTCAACCGCGACGGCCTCTGTAGTCGCTGCCGCATCATCGGTAGCAGCTGGAGCTTCGACGCTCTCTGCTGCTGGTGCCTCATCGGTGCTTGCCACTGCAGACTCAGCCTCTGCTGGTGCAGCAGCCGCGTCGTCCACTTCAAATAAGGCGATGGCCTGGACAGCCAGCTTGATTTCATCGTCGCTGTAGGTACTGCCACCCCGTGCAGGCATGGAGCCCTTGCCGTTGATGACGCTAGCCACCAGTGCATCAAGGCCCGCTTCACGGCGCTCTGCCCAGGCAGCCTCGTCGTCCAGCTTGGGAGCACCCGCTACACCTGCCACGTGGCATGCTGCGCACGCGCCATTAACCAGCTCCTCACCGCTCTTGGCAGCGCCACCGGCATCAGCCACAACCACTTCAGCACCCGCTCCGGGCAAATCATCCGCTGAAGTTCTGACACTGGCGATCGGCTCGATTCGCTGAACCAACGCGTTGCGCTTTAGAGGGTCGCTGGAATCGTCAGCGCCGATCCCAAGCAAACGTGCCGCTATCATGCACAGAATTGCCAAGAGCGTTACCGCTCCAGCAACAATCCCCATCGTCTTAAACATGCCGCTATCGGTGGCACCACTCATACACTTCTCTCCGCTGACGCTTTGCGCCTACTATAAATCGTGTTCGTTGACCGGCACGTAGCCGCACTGGTCACTCCTATTATATCAGCGCAAACTGCCACGCCCCATCATGCGTTGAAAAACGGTGTCACCTCTTATTGCATGAGATAACGCACCAGCAATGTGCGCACCAACGAGGACCAGCAATAACCACTTCCCCCACTCATGCCATTGTGCTGCCTGTTGCAACTCCAGAAAATAGAAAAGCGCCCCTGTCGACGCCATCAAAACCAACACCACATACAGGCTGATATGATGCCAACGCACCACTCTTTCATGCATTGGCGTTAGATTGCCAGCGCCAGGCGGCACCCGACGGCGACGCAACTGCCAGCGCCAGATCATGATGGCTGCGATACTGATTCCACCCCACGTATGCGCTGTGGTGACCATAAATTGTAAAAAACTCAGCGTCTGGCCCTGTTCTATCGTAGCCATGGCAGCCTTCATCGGCACCTGAAGGCTGTACTGAAGTGCCAGCAGCAACAGCACCAGCCAGTGTAGACGTCGCTGTAACACCGTGTAGAAATTGACAGGTTCCGGTGATTGACTCATTTTGGACTGTAAAGACGATCCTGGATTCGATTGCCGATAGGTGGATGGCTATCCTAATTCATCTATGATACGAGTATCCCGTTAAGGTAGCTCTCATGTCTTCACCCACACTCGACCCGATCCGGCACGCAGCCTCCCTGGTCAGCCCGGATGCACCGGATGCTCTGGAGAGACGTATCAAAGAGGACGTGTTCGCCAGTATCGGGCGAATAAAACCGGATGCTGTAGCAGGCGTCGACTTCGACACTCATGTTATGTCAGGCACTTTCTTTGAAACCTTGTCGCCACCGCTGCAGGGGATCGCCATAGCTCGCACGGAAGGGGTGCTGGCTTTCTATAATCGTGTGGGCTGGAAACCAGACTTTCTGGATGCACCATTGGCTACCTGTGTACCTGAATCGGGCCTTGAGCCTTTGACCCAGCGATACCACGCTAGAACACTGCACGATCTGGCCTATGTTCACCCGAAACATTTCGTAAAAATGCTGGGCAAGGTCGATGCAGCCGCCTTGTGGGAGACTCTGAAGCGATTCTCTAGCGAACCACTCAGTTAATTGTCGATACGCAACGAAGAGCGCAATAAACCATCACTGCAACCCTCCCAGAATCTGTAGCCATTGCCGTTGATGACTTGTCGCACAGCTACACTAGCGGTCAGTCCACGACCTCCATCCTTAACGGCATATCGCTCCGGGTAGTTGCAGGCGAAACCGTTGCACTGATAGGCAGGAGCGGGTCTGGTAAATCCACCCTGTTGAATCTGATCAGCGGGCTGGAGCCGCTGACCAACGGAGAGGTAACCCTGCACAGCGAGCGCATGTCATCAATGGATGATAGCCAAAGAACCCGGTTACGCGGACGTAGTATCGGATTCATTTATCAGGCATTTAATCTCATACCCACGTTGAATGTGGCCGACAACGTCGCGTTGCCTCTGGCTTTATCGTCAGTATCTATCACTGATCAGCACACTCGCGTAGAGCAAATCCTGCAAGCCGTTGGTCTGGAGAATCGCGGCAACGACTACCCCGACACGTTGTCCGGCGGTGAACAGCAACGTGTAGCCATTGCACGAGCGCTGGTTCATCGCCCCGCATTGATATTGGCGGATGAACCCACTGGCAACCTTGACGCAAAAAGTGGTCGTCAGGTACTGGGGTTGCTGCGTGAACTGACGGATAATCGCGAGGCCGCATTGTTACTCGTTACCCACAGCGTGGAGGTTGCCAGTGTGGCAGATCGGGTACTGGTACTGGATCAGGGTTCGGTGCTGGAAATGAGCCCGGAAGAACTCCAGTCCAGCCCAGCCTGGTAGAGCGGCAACATCACCTGCAAAAGCATGAGCACTAGCCGACTTCTGGCCAGATCCAGCTGGCAATTCTACCGTCGTCACCCGGCGCAACTCTTGTTGTCTGTTCTGGGTATCGTGCTGGGTGTGGCTATCGTCACCGCCGTACTGATCACCAACCACAGTTCGCAACGCGCGTTTGCGTTGTCCAGCGAAGCGTTGTACGGGCGCACAACACATCAACTCACGGGTGCGCGTGGTATCGAACAGTCAGCGTATGTAGCACTTCGTCAGCAGCTTCCTGACATCCGGATGGCACCGGTCATACAGGGCCATGTGGCCATAGCAAAAGATGTATTTTCCATACTCGGCCTTGATCCTTTCAGTGAAGCAGCATTCGCTCGTGCCGGTGCAGCGCCTGAGCGTGGTTCGCAAGCATCAAGTGATAGCACTGTCGAGGCGACCAACCTTGCACGTCAATTGCTGCGCCCGGATGCTCTGTTGATCAGTACAGCCAACCTGAATTCGCAACAATTTCGTGTTGGCCAGCAACTCGATATCAATGTGGGCGGGCAGCAGAACAGGGCAACACTTGCCGGCTCCTTTGAATCCGCCAGTCCAGCTGCCTCCACCGGTATGCTGATCGGTGACATCGCTTTTGTTCAAACTCTGTTACAACGCGATTCGCGAATCGATCGTATCGACTTGATACTGGACGATGCCGATGTTCTGCGGGTATCAGAGGCTTTACCCGCTACGTTGCGAATGGATGTAGCAGCCAGTCGCCAACAAACCATGCAGGCAATGACGCGGGGCTTTCACATAAACCTGACGGCCATGAGTCTGCTGGCGTTGGTGGTTGGTGTATTTCTGATTCATAACACCATGACATTTGCCGTGGTTCAGCGCCGTGAGTTATTTGCTGTCAAACGCATCATCGGCATCAGCTCACGAACGCTGTTTTTCACTATCGTGGCCGAAGCCGTTGTTATCAGCTTCGCCGGATCAGTACTGGGCATCGCATTGGGATATCTTGTGGCGCATGAGCTGATCAAGCTGACAACCCAGACCATTAACGATCTTTACTTCGTGCTACACATTCAGCAAATCTGGTTTAGCCCGTGGCTGATAGCAGCAGGGCTTTTTCTGGGTATAGGCAGTAGTGTACTGGCAGCCAGTCTGAGTGCTATCGACGCCGCATCGACCAGTCCGGTTCAGGCCAGACAGCGTTCTGTCATTGAGCAGCGCACGCATGACATATTGCCTAGATTTGCCATTGCTGGATTCCTGCTGGCGCTTGTGGGGCTAGTATCTGCGAACCTGCCATTGCAGTCGCTCATTGTCGGGTTCGCCGCTATGATGCTATTGATACTGGGATACGGCATGACCCTGCCATGGCTTGTCAGAAAAATAGCCTCATGGCTTAAACCACTTTCATCACGTCTGGGGATCAGCGTGTCGTTGGCTGTGGGCGGCATTGAGCGCAACATCAGTCGTACCGGACTTGCAGTAGCGGCGTTGTGTATCGCAGTCTCTGCAACATTTGGCGTAGACATCATGATTGGCAGCTTTCGATCAACGGTAGACCAGTGGTTGGGCACCACCCTGCAGAGTGATATTTACGTTAGTGTGCCATCAGCGGCAACGGCACAGGGCGCTACACTACTCACGCCGGGGTTTGATGAACGGGCCAGACGAATACCCGGTATCCGCAGTGTCAGCACCGGACGCAGCATTCAGGCTGCTACCGATATCGGCAGTCTGGACATGCTTGTTGTACAGCCTCATCCCGGTAGCGATACAGGTTTTGAACTCATCGATGGTGATGAGGACACCGCCTGGCAACAATGGTCAACCGGTGACGCGTTGATGATCAGCGAACCACTCGCTACCAAATACCAGCGCAGTGCCGGGGATTCTCTACGTGTGTTTACCGAGAATGATGGCTATCAGGACTTCACCATCACAGCGGTGTTCAGAGACTATGGCTCCAGCCACGGAAAACTGTTGATGTCGCGTTCGGTGTTCGATCGTTTCTGGCGCGACACTCAGGTAGGCACACTGGGGATCATGCTGGATGATCCGGCAACGGGTGTCGACACGATTATGCAGTTACGCGAAAGTCTTGCCACCATCGACACGCCTCTGATCATTCAACTGAACACCACGATACACGAACAGTCTCTCGCCGTTTTCGACAGAACCTTCGAGGTTACCCGGGTCCTGCGATGGCTGACGGTGGGTGTTGCATTTGTCGGTATTTTCAGTGCGCTTCTGGCACTGCATCTGGAGCGAGCCCGTGAGTTCGCAATCATACGGGCCACCGGTGCTACGCGCCTGCAGATCATGAATATAGTGTTACTGCAAACACTGATCATGGGGCTTCTGGCCGGAATTCTGGCACTTCCGCTAGGCTGGCTCATGTCAGAGATACTGATCAAGGTCATCAATGTTCGCTCCTTCGGCTGGAGCATGCACAGCATCGTGCCTGCAGGATCCACGAGTGGCACGCTTTTACTGGCTGCAACATCCGCAATACTGGCCGGAATCTACCCGGCCTGGAAACTCTCCAGATCCGCCATAGCCAGCCAACTCAGGGACGATTGAGCACTACGTCTCTACTCAACTGAGACGTGCTACTCGAACCTGGTCTTCCAGAACAATCTGCTGGTCCTGTTTAACCTAATCGTCATGCCAATGCGTTACAAATGCGGGAGTTGGAAAAAACCTGCGAGAGAATTCACTACCATGCATCCACCTGTCGACTATCCGGTCCTGAACGACGAGCGTCCCCAAACGGGCCTCAGCAATATGACCTATGCAGGAATTCTGGAACGTTACAGCGCGCATGAAGTGATCACGGATGCCATGATCCAGTCTGCGTCCATCAGCATGGAAACAGCACAACAAGTGCCCTCAGTCGCTAGAGCTCAGCCTGTTCGACAAGTACCTGTCTCACCTGTTTTACAGCGATTGTTCAGCGTCATTCGATAGGTCAAACCGGGCTCGCGGCCCGTGATCATCTGCCACTTAATCGTATGCACTGAATAACGTAACCGCTTGCACAGCTCTGACGGAATTTCACCACGCACAGGATAACGCCACGCTAACTTCCCAGCAGTCTGCTGAGCAAAGCTAGTGTAGTGTGACCTGCTAAACGTTCAAACGTTTAGCAGGTCACACTACACTGGTATTCTTGTTCAACGATTGCTCGGGGGTAGTGCGCATGAAAGATAACAAAAAAAGATCCCAGCTCTCCTGGGCTTTCTATGACTGGGCGAACTCTGCATTCGCGACAACCGTCATGGCCGGATTTTTCCCACTGTTTTTCAAACAATACTGGAGTGCGGGTACCGACTCCACTGTCAGCACCTTCTGGCTGGGTCTGGGTAATTCAGGAGCCAGCCTCATCATTCTCATCATGGCGCCCATTCTGGGTGCATTGGCTGATTCAGGCGGCTTGCACAAGCGACTACTCGCTGTATTTGCACTCGTTGGCATTGTGGCCACGGCAGGCTTTTTTCTGGTTTCGCAGGGTGCCTGGCCATGGGCTATCAGCCTGTACGTCGTGGCGGTTATCGGTTTCTCAGGCGCTAACGTTTTCTACGACGCCATGCTGCCATCGCTGACAACACCTGCCGACTTCCACCGTCTCTCGGCGCAAGGCTATGCACTGGGCTATCTAGGTGGTGGCCTGCTATTTCTGATCAATGTCACCATGACTCTGAAACCTGCCTGGTTTGGTCTGGCCGATGCCGCAGCTGCCGTGCGATTTTCCTTCTTGAGCGTTGCACTTTGGTGGTTTGTATTCACCCTGCCCCTTCTGCTTGGTGTGCAACGGCAGAAAGCAACATCGACCACCGGAATCAGACTGGGACGCGAATTCAGCAAGCTGTGGAACACACTGCGTGATATTCGCCGACACCAGAACCTGTGGTTCTTTCTGATCGCCTACTGGCTCTACATTGATGGTGTAGCAACGATCATCCGAATGGCAGTTGATTATGGCATGGCCATCGGTCTGCCCGCCAACAGTCTTATTGTCGCTCTGTTACTGGTGCAGTTCATCGGCTTTCCCGCCACGCTGGTATTTGGCCGGATAGGCGAGCGCTACGGTGCAAAGCGAGGACTATGGATCGGACTCTGGGCGTATGTCATTGCAACAGCCTGTGCAGGATTCATGAGCACCACTACGCAGTTTTACGCCTTGGCTGTTGTACTGGGTCTGGTTCAGGGGGGAGTTCAATCTCTTAGCCGATCGCTGTTCGGGCAGCTTATCCCAGCCGACAAGAGCGGGGAATATTTTGGATTTCTCAACATGCTGGGTAAGGCAGCTGCCGTCATTGGGCCTGTCATGGTGGGAGTAGTCGCTGCCACCACTGGCAACTCACGCCTCGGTCTGTTGTCTATACTGGTTCTGTTCGTGGGTGGCATGTTGTTTCTGCGGCTTGTTGACGATTCACCCGACAAGCCAATACTGCCTGCCACGAACTAACGCCTCATCGTGCATTTTGCATAACAACTACCAGACGAAAAGCTCCAGACATGAAGACAACTCTCGGTGTGCTCCTGCTTATCTGCGCGTACGGCATGCTGTATCCAGGGCTGACCCTACCCATGCTGAGCGTTTCAGGAACCGTTCCAAAAGCCGAACTCGTGGAGGTGGGTAAACAGCTGATAATAGATAGCCCAAATACACCATCCATGATCACCAATCTGGTTGATATGGTCGTGGGCGGTCTGGATGTCAGCGGCACCATCAATGCTTTCGACAAGACACGCAGCATCATTGGCACCGCTCAGGAGCTTCATGCAAATGGTCATCTACCCGTGGCTCTTCTCATCGTTTTATTCAGTGTTGTGGTGCCGCTGATCAAAGCACTGGTTCTTTTGGCTGTGCTACTCCCCGTCTCTGACAAGGCGCGTCATATTTTACTAACCATCAGTAACTCAATCAGTAAATGGTCTATGGCTGATGTTTTCGTAATCGCTATATTCATAGCCTATCTGGCTGGCAACGGTATTCAGGAGAGCCAGGGCCTCGTGGATTTTGAAGCCTCGCTGGGTGTGGGTTTCTGGTATTTCCTGGGCTATTGCCTGGTATCCATATTGGGGACACAGGTACTCAGCTACGCCATCAAGGACACAATGGGCAGACGCTTAAAGACAGTTTCAACCAACGCGTAGCATGCTACGCAGCGTCAGGCACTAACGTGTTCACGACTAAACCATGCTGAATCAATTCTCGTTTGCGCTCGGTATCACTGGCCCTATTCTTCTATTACTAGTGCTGGGCTGGAGCATTCGACGATTACAACTTGTTGACGACAGTTTTGTCACGCAAGCCAATGCTCTGGTTTTTAATATCGCGTTACCCGTCATGCTGTTTTTCGCCATTTCCAGTGGCTCGCTGAATCAGGCATTTGATCTGCCGCTGACATTAATAGGACTGGGGGGCACGCTAGCGCTTGTCGGACTGCTGTTGATCGTAGGCAGACTGGTACCTGCGGATCAACGCGGTGTATTCGTTCAGGGCTCGTACCGAGGTAATCTGGCTATTCTCGGTGTCGCCCTCGCAGTAGCAACCTACGGTGAGTCAGTCCTGCCGCTCGTCGCCGTGTATATAGCGGTTGTTACAACTGTTTACAATATCGTTGCCGTATGGGTACTCAATTCCTCGGGTGTCATACGAAAGCTGATCAGAAACCCCATACTTATTGGCATAGTTGCTGGCGTTATCGTATCGGCGTTGAATCTACCTGTACCCACTATGCTTCGCGACACTGGCGCTTACCTGACCGGCATGACTCTACCGCTGGCTCTGATCTGTATCGGGGCCACACTCGATTTCAGTAGCCTCTTGAGCCACGGACGATCCATTGCTCTGGCGGTCATATTCAAGTTGGTGATATCGCCAGTCTTGCTCGTTGGACTGGGTCTGGGCTTTGGGCTGGGTGACACACAACTGGGGATTCTGTTCTTCATGGCCGCATCCCCCACGGCTACAGCCAGCTACATCATGGCCCGCCAGATGACATCACACGGTGCTTTGGCTGCAGAAATCGTTGCTGTTACAACTGCCCTGGGAGTAGTGAGCTACACCTTTGGCATTGCATGGCTACGCACTGCAGGTATCGTGTAAGGGATCTGGCTGTAGGTTACTGATCAACCCACGTAAAAAGGTTTCGGGTCCAGGCCGAAAATCCGGCAACGTTGACAGAGCGCACACGCCAGGCATGCCTGTCTGAAGCAGGCAGGGATAACGACAGAGTGACCCTGCAAATACCGTCTTGGCAAACCTGTGAGGGCCTGAGACCACGCTGCATATGTCGATCAATATCGCTGTTTACAGCGTTGAATATATGAATATCGTAGGTTTCCGTGCGCGTCGTTGCCTCCCATGTAAATGTCACCATAGCTGCAGGACCCAGCACAGCAGCTACTTCAGGACTGACGGGCACCGGCATAACCGGTGGCGTGTCGTACCACGGCTGGGTTGCACAACTGCTGATCAGCAGTGCCATCAGGAACAATGTGGCAACGTAAGTTGACTTGCGCTGCGAGAGTGCAGAACAGCGCGATTGCGTGTCTATCATAGGGTGCTACCGGGTTTTACAAGGTTCGAACAGACGTTCAGGGAAGACGGACAATCCCGGCCCGTCGATTCCACAGAAGCCGATAGTAAACCGCGCGAGTAAATCCTGCACATATTTGACGACGTGACGATAATTTTCCATGTGTCAGATACGGTAATCAAACGGATCAGAATTGAAAGGCAATAACCCGGCCGCATCAGGAACTTGTGAGAAAACCAGAGCTTAACCCTAGTGATGCATAAAATTTCGGCCCAGAACCCTCAACTAACAACATTGTCGCGCCTTGATACACGCTTCACGTGTGACGAACGTTCAAGTTTGCTCATCAAAGCCGATATATTTCACATGCCCTGATGCTGTACTCCGAACCATGAAACCTCGCCTGCGCCGTAATACCTGCTCATCTGATTTTCTCAAGACAAGCCTTGCCGGTCTGGCAACCGCCACCGTGATGGTGGCCTGCGGTGCAAACTCGCCAATGAACACGCGAGACGAACAAGGCGCTGCTCTTTCGCCTCCACAGGCGACGTCGAACCCTATGGCCGTAGCCGCTCCTGAATCCGCTCTGCCCGACACCAACAGTCCGACGACATCCACGCCAACAACACTTGCTGAAATCCCCCTGGAGGAAAATTTACCCAGTGCCGGTGATGTGCAAACAGATACTGGCACTGGAAGCGAAAGCGGGACTGATACGGATACGAACACAGACACAGCAACAGACACTAATTCGGGTACGTCGACCGATTCGGACACGAGTGATTCATCAGAGGGCGAACAGACTGATGCAGACACGGCTTCATTCACGACACCTGCAAGTTGCTCGGCCTCGTCCACTATCATGATGCAGCGTACTCTGACGCTAATCAACGAGGTCCGATCTGTTGCTCGCTCCTGCGGTTCAGTGTCTTTTGACGTTGCAGGTCCACTGGCCTGGAGCGCGGAACTGGAATCTGCGGCCAGGGATCATTCCTTAGACATGACACAACATAATTTCTTCAGCCATACCGGAAGTGATGGTAGTTCCATCGGTACTCGTGTCACCGCCACCGGTTACAACTGGCGCACAGTGGGTGAAAATATTGCTGCTGGACAAACAACAGCGGCGCAAACGATTGATAGCTGGGTTAGTAGCCCCGGACACTGCAGCAACCTGATGAATCCTGCGTTCACGCAAGTGGCTGTCAGCTGTGTGGAGGATTCCGGCGCTGATTTCAAGTTCTACTGGACCAACGTTCTCGCTGCACCGCAGTGATAAGCAAGTACCTTCAAAGTACCGCAGTTGTAACAGTTGAATTTCTCCGATACTACAGCTCCTGTATTTAAACCTCAAACAATACGATACTTTATGGCAAACCAGCCTATGTGATCTACTTTGCCACCACACGCGTCTGGAGAAAGTTGCATACTATGTTGGGCGACTACACGAGAAAATTCATCAATTCGCCGCCCAACCATCTTTCTTAGACACTAACCATGATAGTTTTTCTAACAGCAGTATTTTTTTTGTTGATAACACCCGGCCCTGGTGTACTGTCTACCGCCGGCGTGGGGTCAGCGTTCGGGGCTCACGCGGGTTATCGCTACGTATTTGGCTTGTTCATTGGAACCAATCTGGTCGCACTGGCAGTCGTTACCGGACTCGCCGCATTAATACTGGCCCAACCTGCCATACGATCGCTTTTGATGTACGCCTCTATTTCGTACTTGTGCTACCTGGCAGCAAGAATCGCTCTGGCGGGTTCTAGTATTGATTTCATACAAGCCGCTCGGGCGCCAGGTATCGGGGATGCGCTCATGTTGCAGGCAATCAACCCAAAGGCCTACGTTGTCAATACGGCTCTGTTCACGGGCTTTGAGTTCGGAATACCGCTGTGGCAGGAAACGCTGTGGAAGTTTCTTCTTATCAATCTGATCTGGATTCCGATTCACTTGTTATGGCTCGCTGCTGGTATTGCCCTGCAAAAAATGGCACTACCTGCTCGTTGGCAACGTGTTATCAACGTATTCATGGCGCTATCACTGCTAATGGTGGTCTACCTCGCTGTTACCATGAGCTAAACCCCAATGTTGCAGCTGAGCCCGTTTCCCACCATGACTCAAACTTCCACTACCAATGCATCAAGCTGGGAGACGCATACCGTCGAAGAGCGCTATGACAATCCGTGGATAAGCGTTTCGCATAGAACCGTCACCGCGCCCACGGGAGCACCCGGTATTTACGGAGTGGTGCACTTCAAGAATATTGCCATTGGCATCGTACCGATAGACCGGGAGGGATATACCTGGCTGGTTGGCCAGGCACGCTACCCGTTGCAGCAGTACGGCTGGGAAATCCCGGAAGGTGGCGCACCTATCGGCGAATCGGCATTAGCCGCTGCACAACGCGAGCTACGCGAGGAAACCGGCATTACAGCCCAACGCTGGACCAGCCTGATGAAACTCAATCTGTCCAACTCTGTCACCGATGAAGAGGCGAGAGCCTTTATAGCGCAGGACCTGTCATTCGGGGATGTAGAACCGGACAGTACCGAAGTATTGCAGGTTCGACGCATTCCACTACACGATGCTATCAACATGGCAATGGACGGCAGAATTACAGATGGCTTTGCCATGTCGGCACTGCTTAAAACAGGTCTGCTACTAGAACGTGGTCTATTGACCTTATGAGACAGTGGCTAGCTGATCAGCCTAGAATGTCATCCAGCGCATTCAACAACTGTTGCATGTCTTCCTCATCAGTGAAGTAGCCTGGGGATAATCGAATAGTTCCCCCACTGTCCACGGTACCGGCATCGACATGGACCAGTGGCGCACATTGCAATCCTGCTCTGGCACAAACCTGATGGTCTGCATCCAGCTGATCTGCAACTTGCTGCGTCGATATTCCGTCAACAACAAAACTCAAGGTTGCCACTCGGGCATCAGCCCGCGCATTACCCAGGATCTGCACCGCTGGAAATTCTCTCAGCTTGCCTTCAATACGCTGAACATGCGCCAACTCCGTGCGATGTACTAACGCCTGCGCATGGCGACAAAGGCTGACATGAGTTTGTGAGCCCGGTAATTCCTGCTCTTGTTGCTGCAAGCCCAGATCGCGGAACCATAACTGTGCGGCATGCAAACCTGCAATGCCTGGCACCGAGACCGTACCTGCTTCAAGCCGAAAGGGATACTCCTCAGGCTGATAAGTAGACAGTGAGTTAACACCTGTACCACCAAAACGCTGCGGAGCAAGATCCACACTTTCAGAAATGATCATACCGCCGATACCCATCGGCCCGAACAGGCCCTTGTGCCCGGGAAATGTCAGCACGCTGATACCCAGCGCATCCATATCTATGGGCAGAACTCCTGCGGTCTGTGCAGCATCCACAATCAAGGCAATGCCAGCCGTTTGCGCAATGTGTGCAACCTCGGCCAGCGGTTGAACCGTGCCCAGCACATTGGACGCATGATTCAATACGATGGCGCGAGTCTTGTCGGTAATGGCGGCTTGAATATCTGCCGGATTGATATAGCCATTGCCGTCGGGGCTGATATAAGTAGCACCCAACTGTTCGTCACGCTGCATGTGCCGAGCGGTGCGCAGTACCGCGTTATGCTCCAGACGAGTAGTAACAATGTGATCACTTGGACGTAATAACCCACCGATGGCCTGATTCAACGCATCCGTGCCGTTGAGAGTAAACACGACACGTCCGGGATTACCACTGAACCCGAAGAACTGCGCCAGCATAGAACGCGTAGCCGTAATCATCTGCTCGGTCTCCAGCGCCAGCAGGCTACCACTGCGACCCGGATTTACACCGTGCGAGCGGAAAAAGCTGTCCATGAATGCATAGACAGACTCAGGCTTTGGCCAGGTAGTCGCAGCATTATCGAAATACGCATGCTCTTTCATTGTCTAGGCAGGATCAGCGGTCTTCATTATCCAGCGAAATGTCCAGCCATTCGCCCGTCACATCAAAGTCCTTGTCATAGCGATCTACATCCAGTGTATCGTCATAACGCAAGCCACCGTGTTCCAGAGGTTCTCGCGTGTCTGACATCTCGGCGCCCTCTTCAGATTTTGTCAGATCCAGAGTCTCATTATGCAAGCCGCTGTCAGCCTCAGACCCATTCACAAGGCCACCGAGATCTATGTCTGTTTCATCCAGTGACAGTGTGCTTGATGATACGTCGAATTCGCTTTCGCTCTCTTCACCCTCACGCCGACCGAGTCCATCGAAAGTCTCTGAACCATTCACTGCCGTGGTCGGGACATACGGCACGAGAGCAACAGCTGTGCCTGCGGCCACGCCCGCACTTGCCGTACGAGCCGCATCCGGGGCAGACAACTCATGCGGAAGCGGACCCAGCCAGGGTTTACCTGGAACTGAACCGTAGGCGGGTGTGCGTGTAGAGCTTTCTCTTTTTTCCGACTCATCTTCTTCTTCGGCAGAATCTACCGACACAAGATTTATCTGTCGCAGCATGCTGACGGGCAAGGCCAGAAAAAATATCCAGAACAGCTCCCGTGTGACCAAAAATCGGGCTTCTGAAAAATTACTGATGAGGTAGACCGTCACAAAGGCAAGGACAAAAAGCACCCCCACCTGCTGGCGCTCATACTGGCAATAGAAAATCTCAATCAGCTGTTGCGCTACCATCAGCAGCGCAATCATGGCCAGAGGCATGCCCACTTCCGATGCAACTTGCAGAAGCCCGTTGTGCGCATGGAATACCACCCATGTGAAATCTGTCAGGCTTTGCTGGATCCAGATGGTTGCATCAGTTGGAAACCACAAGGAACCATAACCAAAGCCTGTCAGCGGTCGTTCCAGAATCAGTTTCCACGTCTGCTTCCAGACCTCACCCCGCCCGGTGAGATCGTCGGTCCGACCAACCAGCTCTGCGGTATCAATATTGGCAATGGCTAATCCTGTTACACCGACGAATAGCACAGCCATGAAGACCATGCGGATAAATCCCAATTGAAACCGGCTGGCAATAAACAGGTACAAAGACAGGGCACCAGCGACCAGCATGGCCAGCAGCGATGTAGCCGACTGGCTGAAACCCAGCACCGCCAGGCATAAACCGGCCAGCATAAAACACCCGATTTTGAGATAACTTCTACGCGTGGAGTCACTCAATGTGACATAGAGGAGTACCCCTACCGCCGCCCAGAAACCGAGGTCATTCTTGGAGTTGAATACGCCTCGCCACACCTGCGTACCCTCATAGCTCTCTATGCCGATCTCTGGTACCCCGACGGCTGTTGCAACGCTACTAATCATGAAAATGGCTAGCGCGACCGCAAAAACCCTCAGAGTTGTCAGTAACGGTACCGAGAATCCGATATAAATGGCTATCAAGGTGCTGCCTACCAAGTGAATGGTGCGCTCGGAAGACACTTTCATGTCTATAGACCAGGTGACGGAAAGCATGGTACCGACGATCAGGAGCACCAACAGAATACGGTAGCGGACTAGCCAGGAGATCCAGTTGATGCCGTGTGTAAACATGAGCCCGAGAAAAGCACCCATGTACAGAAGCAGCCATAAGGGTGTAAGCGCTTTCTCGAGCGGCCCACCAGAGTATGCGATCAGCGTGGGCACGACGCCCGTGCCCAGCATGATCGTGGCGAGCAGGATGGTCAGAGCCAGAATCGAGCCTCGAGTAGGCGCAGTTGGCTGAGTGTAGGTTGCTACGCGCATGTCACATCAGACCTGAACGTAAGTCGCCCGAAATTTAAACCGGTTTTCATAGACGCATGATAGTCGCTGGACTATAGAGATGCTTGAACAGATGGACGATGGACGAGACAGACGTCTCATCCTGATAGTCCACGCTGGGCGCCACATCACGCTCAACAGTCCATCCTGCACATTTTACACTGACGCCGCTGGTCATCTGAAAAACTCCGCATCGCCACTATATTGTCAGCGAATGCCAACTCACCCCAGGATGTTCGTCGTACAAGCATGTACAAGAAATTCATTGGGCATGCGACAACGACTCTACCGAGGCTCACTTCTGACATGAAATTCACAGTGCTACTGGCCACCAGTCTGCTCGCTATCATAGTAATCGGCAGTGCGTGCTCTGGACTGAAACCCATCAATGTACTCAATGCTGTCACACCTGATGTGGGATATACGGTGCAGGAAGACATCCGATACGGCGCTGAAAACCGCCAGACCATGGACTTGTACCGACCGGACTCGTCAGAATCCGGTCAGGTGGTGGTCTTCGTTTACGGCGGTGCGTGGCGAAAGGGTGAGAAAAGCGAATACAAATTTGTCGCACAGGCTCTGGCCAGCGAGGGACACACCGTGGTGATTCCGGACTATCGTCTGTATCCGGAGGTCAGATTTCCCGACTTCGTCACCGACGTTGCGATGGCCATCACAGCGTTGGATGAACTCGACATAGGCTCAGTTGGCAAAAAACGTGACGTTGTGATCATGGGCCATTCTTCTGGCGCGCACACAGCAGCTATGATTGCCAGCGATCCGGCCTTTCTGGAGGCTGCGGGCGCAGGCTTTACGGTATCGGCGTTAATCGGTATTGCCGGCCCATACGACCTGCCCATGACTAATCCAGAAGTCACTGATGTATTTGCGAACATAGCTGACCACGATACGGTCAAACCGGTGCGTCTGGTGACAGCGGACCATCCACGCACACTGCTGATTCACGGCGCCGATGACAAACGGGTGAAACCTGCGCACACGGAGCGCTACTTCCGTGCTCTGAAAGCTAATGGCGTAGCTGTTGAGATGGTGATGCTAGAGGGGACCGGCCACGCCAAATCCATTGCAGGTCTGGCCGCACCGCTGGACAAGTTCAATCCCATCAAGGAAACGATTCAGGCGTTTCTTGAGCAGTGACGAAGATTGACCCGACATGAACGGCTTTATGTGACGAAGGCTGAGTTCCCGGCAGGGCCGTAAGATAGTGCGCTTAATCTACAACCTAAATCCGACTTCATTACTCGAACAGCCAGTATTCATCAGGATCTTCAGAGTCAACATAGGTTAGCAAAACACCCACGCCAGGAAACAGTCTGACCGTCTCGCATTTACGTGTCAGCTCAGTCCCACCCACCGTTCCGGTACGGCAATAGGATCCACCGTACCAAACCCAGTCAAGAATCATGGGAGCCGTCTCACCACCGTCACGAGTGACCGATCCAGTGGCAGTGCCATCGTCGTTGAATACCAGTGAAGCGTCAATGTTGTCGTTTAAAAGTGACAACTGTTTACCGACAATATTCGCCCGAAATTCTGATTCGGTTTCAACAAATGAACCAGAGCCTGGTGCACCGAATTGGGTGGGCAACGTGTCGTTAGATGGGGGCGCAGCGCAACTGCTCAAAACCACCGCTAATATGATGAAGAGCAGTGCACAGGTTTTCCTGAGCACAGTGGTCTGGCCATTGTTCATGCTGTTTTCTCTCGCCGGTAATAAGGACCGTTCATGGCACCAGCACTGGTGCCATGAACCGATCACAGATTACATCCAGCTACCTATTCTCGCATCACCCGAAAGGGTGATAAGGCATGGACAGAATGGCAACGATCATTTGACCTTGTGATGCATAAAATTTCGAGTCCAGAAGCTTATAGAGCTGTATATGAGTGCGGCTATAGAAGCAGCTAAGCGGTTCTGGGTAGAGCCGCCCGGGCTGAAATTTTATGCAAACATATGAGTGTAGTGTGACCTGCTACACGAGGATTAACCTTACCGGTAATGTTGATCAGATCTGCACTGCGGGATTTATACGTGCTGATTAGCACGAACGAGTCTCTCCGATCTGGCCGATTATTGAGGTGTGATGAAGTCATTCCAGCTACTATCTGGTATCACTAGACACGTTCGACCAGTCAACCTGAACGTCGACTTTCTGGATAAGTAAGAATGACAGTTTTCTTTCGCGCCGTTGTAGCTATTTCATTTGAAAAGAAATATTATCCTTTCGAACGGACGCATTATTTTTCCAACATCTCGCCCGCCTCAATGCGTATCGCATCGCGGTCAAGCTTACAAGGATGCAACATATGAATATTGCCAGACTCGTCGTACTCTCTTTCCTTGCTACTTCCCTGGCAGCCTGTTCCAGCAGTAATTCCGATAACCCGACTGCTGATACGTTCACATCGCCAATGGTGGATGTACCAAACCCCGACACTTCACAGCAGCCGGTTAATGGTTCGGGTGTTCTGTTCCCAGAGATGCAGGGTAGCTGGTCTCGCGATTGTCTACTGTTTGATGAAGAGGAGCCGTCCGAAGGGTATGAGCGCAGCGTGATTACTGTTACGGGCAATGAGTTCGTGGTCGATACCAAGGTGTACTCTGACAGCAACTGTGTGACACCTCTGGCCCGTGGATTCCTGCAATTTGGCGATGATTTTCAATCGTATGGTACGGTGGAGCGACCCGGAGGCACTGCCGATACGTCAGTCGGTGCAATGCCCTTCATAGACTTGAATTTCACGCGTTTTACTATCGAAGGTGAGCCACTGGTGCCTGAGGTTGCAGCCTTCTACACACCTTATGTCGATTACACGATCGTGCATGTCGATGGCGATCAAATGTATCTGGGAGATCCGGATTTCCCCGGGCAAGATGGGGATACTGCTCAAACACGTTCGGTGGTGTTTGATTTTACCGACCCGTTGACTCGACAATAGTCAGCTTATTATTAATGCCCAGTGTTGCATAAAATTTCGAGTCCAGAAGCTTATAGAGCTGTATAAGCTTCTGGACTCGAAATTTTATGCATCACTAGGGTTTATTTAGCGTATCCAGTGTGGGGTTACCCTCGTTAGATAACATCCGATAAAGAGTCTCTCCACGCAACCCCTTTGCCTTCGCTCACTCTGACACACCACCTCTTGCATCAATGATGTCTCGTAGCGCGAATAACCAAGCACCACTATCTCCATCTTCAAGGACTGTCTCAAGGTAAGCTGATGCCTCCTCAGTGCCCAATGCTGATGTAAAACGGCCTTTAAAGCCCATTCGACGCAGGCGCTTGCCGATACGACAGTCCTTCTGCCAGATTCTTTTCAGTAACGTCTTGAGTGCCCTCAAGATCTGCGATGGTCCGTGCCACTCGCACTAGCCTATGCTGCGCACGTATGGACAAACTCAACGTGTCACTAGCCTTTTTCAATAGTTTTCGTGCACGCTCGTTCAGTGCGGAATACTCTCTGATGCCTGCAGCATCCAGCGTGGCATTAGTACAACCTTGTCGCGCAATCTGGTGATCACGTGCCTGCATGACGCGTAGCCTTATGACATGGCTTGATTCGTTAGTGGCATTGCTGCGCAGCACACCTTCTGAATGTACCTCACGCTCAAGCCTGATATGCAAGTCCATGCGATCGAGGAACGGGCCCGACACCCGCGAGCGATAGCGAATGATCTGATCAGCGCCACATCGACACTGTATTTTCGGATCAGCGTAGTAGCCGCAGGGGCACGGATTCATCGCTGCCACCAGCTGAAACCGTGAGGGGAATTCTGCCTGACGGGCGGCTCTCGTTACAGTGATACAACCTGTCTCCATCGGCTCTCGCAATACATCCAGCACAGCGCGTGAGAACTCGGGAAGTTCATCCAGAAACAACACACCGTTATGTGCTAAGGATATTTCACCCGGCATGGGGTGAGAGCCACCGCCCACCAATGCAATACCAGAGGCCGTATGGTGTGGTGCACGAAACGGCCTTATACCCCAAGTGGTGTGGTTGAATCCGTTATGACTGATAGACAGAACCGAGGCGGTTTCCATCGCCTCCGTTTCCAGCATGGGTGGCTGTATGGTGGGCAGGCAACTGGCCAGCATGGATTTACCCGTGCCCGGCGGCCCAACCATCAGCATATTGTGCGAACCGGCTGCTGCAACCTCCAGAGCACGACGCGCTGTGTATTGGCCGAATACATCTGCCATATCAATACTGGCAGATCGTAACTGAGGCTCTTCAGGCGTATCAATCCGAGCGTTCGCAACAGTACCTTCGCAGAGACAGTTCACCACGCTCTGACTGGCACCATGCTTCACCGCTCCCTGATCCAACCGTGTCAGAGGAACTTTCTTTCGCAACCGAAGCTCAGCCACAGCCTGGAAAAGATCATCAGCTGCATAAACTTGAGTGCGGGAACTGCGTGATGCTTCAGCAACATTGGCAGTCGGTATATAGAGCGCCTGCGAAGATCCTGCGAATGCATAAGCGGTTGGCAGAATGCCACTGACTGAGCGAAGAATACCGGTTAGCCCAAGCTCGCCCAGCACAATCAGATCGTTTAGCGAGTTTTCTGGTAGCTGACCATTAGCCAGTAAAATACCTAACGCAATCGGGAAATCAAATCGCCCACCGCGCTTGGGTAAATCGGCAGGAGCTAGATTCACAATAATCTTCTGTTGCGGGTAGGTCAGGTTGGCGTGATGGATAGCCGCCTTGACCCGATCCTTGCTCTCACGCACCGCAGACTCAGGCAAACCGACAATGGACATACCGGGCAGCCCCCCGCCCAGATGAACTTCAACGGTAACCGGTAATGCCTGAACACCCGACAAGGTGCAGGAATGCACAGTGGCAAACGACATGGGAACCTCCGTGTTCCATAGATCTTAAAAAGTCTGAGCGCAGGCGTGAACATTGGGCCCACACTGCATCCAAACACTCTATCACCACTGACCCATCAGCCGCCTGGAAAGACAGCCAACACTGATAATACAATCAGCTATTCTGTCCTGCTACCGATAACAGATCCCCCCTGAGCTTCGTATGCCACAACACCGACACAACAATGACCGCCCCCACAATATTATAAGTCCACACCAGCGGGTAGAAGCAGCCGATCAGTCCGATGATCAGTAACGGATAATGCCACCAGGACAACGGCCCTTCGGCATAGCGCTGTATCAGAGAATTAGAGGCATAGATACCAAACAATGCAAAGCCACCAATCCTGAGTAGATCGGGTAGAGGTGCACCAATCATGGGTGTATAAGCGAACATCAACGGCACGATGTACAAGCCTTTGGCAATTTTCCAGGCTTCAACACCTGTCGCCATCGGCTTTGACCCGGCAATACCGGCAGCCGTAAACGCCGCCAGACATACAGGCGGTGTCACGTTGCTATCCTGACTTAGCCAGAAAACAATCAGGTGCGCTGTTAGCAAGTAAGCTGTCATCTGAACGGGGTCTACCAGCATGGGGCGTAATGCTACGGCAATGTCAAACGGGATGGTGCTCAGTAAATCTCTCGCCTCTCCCACACTGATACCGGCCATCACCTTTGCCGGCAACTCCGGATCAATGAGCATGAACATGGCGCTCACCCCTGGGTCTGTTATACCCGCCACCAGCTGTTCAACGATGACACCATCAGCCAGCATGCCTGCCAGCGCAGGTGCCGAAAGAATGGACAGAACGATATAGGCCGCCGTTACCGGAAGCCCCATACCCAGTACCAGTGAGGCTATAGCTACCAATGCCAGCGCTATCAGCAATGACCCCTGAGACCATTGGGCAATCATCAATGCAAACGTGTTTGCCAGACCCGAGGTGGTGACCGCATTGTTGATCAGTCCCACAGCCACAAGCAGAATTGCCGTCATTACTGACGTATTGACGCCCAGCGTCAACGCCCGCAGGATATTTTTTGGGCCCATCTTGTTAGGTGTTATCCAGCTCACCACAATCAGCGTGGCAATGGCTGCTGATGCTGCATAGCTCGGAGTTTTCCCGGATACCAGCATGTAGGTCATGAGCGATAAAGGCAGCACAAAATTAAGTAGCCCTGCGAGCATCTTGCCACGATCAATGGCCGTCACTTGCTCTGTACCAATGTGGTACTTCATGGCTTCTATGCGCACGATAAAAGCGACAGACATAAAATACAACAAGGCCGGCACAATCGAAACAGCCACAATAGTGCTGTAGGGAATACCCGTATAACTGGCCATGACGAACGCACCTGCACCCATGATTGGCGGCATCAGTTGCCCACCCGTGGATGAAGCCGCTTCTACCCCTGCGGCAAACTGTGGCCTGAACCCGTTCGACTTCATCAGCGGGATGGTTATCACACCGGTTGACGCCGTGTTGGCAATGGCCGACCCGGATATGGTGCCTGTTAATGCGGACGAGATAACAGCAACAAACGCTGCACCTCCGCGGAACCTGCCAGCAACCACCTTGGATATTTCAATCACGAACTCAGATGCACCCGATATCACGAGGAATGCGCCGAAGATCATGAACAGGGTAATGTTGGAAGACGAGATGGTGGCAATGATGCCGAACATGCCTTCATCGTTATAGAGCGAGCGAAACAGCACATCATCCAGTGGCAGGCTTGCAGTACGAAAGGTTCCCGGCATCATTTTGCCCAGAAACAGAATGTACGATAACGAGGTTATGACCAGTATCGGAATTATCCACCCGGTAAGCCTGCGGGTCAGCTCGATGACACCCAGAATCACGATAAAACCGGCTAACCAGTCAAGCGGACCAAACTGCCAGGGTAATCCGGTCTCCGCCAATGTACGCTGGTAAATGCCGTTCTCAGCCTGTGCAATCCATAAAGCAGACGCGGCGATAGCAATGCCGAACAAGCCGTTAGCTATTACAGATAGGCGTGACTGCCGACCGCGATCAATAGTACGGGTGGTCATGGCTGCCAGAAATGCAAAGCCTGCAAAATGAATCGCGTTTTGCCACAACCCCGATTCATTGATAAAGAGGTTGGTAGCGACGTGCCATATGGCAAACGTAGCTATGAACAACACACCCAGAGCCCAGGGCAAAGGATTGGCTATCGCATGATCCAGTGAATATAACCGCTCCTTGATGGGTGTCGGATCGGCTACTGGTTCAGCAATTTCAGCTGCTGCAGACTGTTTTGGCGTATTCATTGTCAATGCAGCAGACTCACTCAACCGCAAACGCGATTGAGTGAGAGGCTAGCTTGAGTCTTTATTCAGCAATCAGGCGTGCAGGTATTTCGAGACCTACTTCCTGATAGTAGCGAGCAGCGCCTGGGTGCAAAGGAACTGGCAGCCCTGCCATGGCAGCTTCAACGCTCATCGCTTTGGTGGCCGGATGGATCGCTTGCAGGAACGCCAGGTTTTCGTAAAGTGTCTTGGTCAGCAAGTACACATGATTCTCATCAACATCACCATTGACAGCCAGGAAGTTGGGCTGGGCGATGGTAGTTACCGCTTCACTCTGACCGGGGTATGTACCCGCCTCAATGGTGTAAGGCGTCCACAAGTTACGACCACCATCCATTTTCGCAGCTTCTTCTTCAGTCACTGACAACAAGGTGAACTTGCCTTCGTTGGTTGACATCAACTTGGTGATAGCGCTGGTAGGCGGTCCAGATGGAATGCCAGCGGCCATTGCCTGACCATTGGACATGGCGTCTACCGAAGGGCCGTAGCCTGCATAGACAAACTCAAAGTCGTTTTCAAAATCAACACCCAGACCCGTCATCAGTACCTGATTAGAACCCAGCGTGCCGGAGTTCTCTTTACCCATGGCAACAGTTTTGCCCTTGGCAGCCATCATGTCGCTGACCGTACCGCCAGAGACCAGCTCGTTAGCCAGAATGAATTGCTCAACGTTCTGCCACAACATGGATACCGATCGCATGTTTGTCTGGGGTTCGGATACCGGGCCGGTGCCCGTGGCGGCATAAGAACCGTAGAGCCCTTGCAGAATGGCGAATTGAGCAGTGCCTGCAGCCAGTGCCTGAACGTTAGCACCAGAGCCTGCGGAATTCACGGCAGTCAGGCTGAACTTCTCCGACGGTAACAGTTTGACTTTGGACAGTGTGGCTATCGCTGTGCCCACCGGATGGTAGGTGCCACCGGTTGACGCAGTATTCAGTACATAGTCGTTGTCTTGTGCATGAGCCAGAGTGAGGCTTGTGCTGATAGCCACAACCGCGGCAAGCGCTGTGGTTTTAAAAATCTGTTTCATGAGGTTCTCCAGGTGGTTTATGAGCACTGTCGGCTCGTGGGGCTAGTCTCCAACCTGCGAGGGCAATATGCAACCTTACGTAACTGTTTGTTCTATATTGGGTTTCGTAACTCCCGGCACTCAACCCAAGACGATAAAAGCGGTAAACCGGCGAAAATCTGCTGAAAATTCCACATCAGACTTGTGCCTGAGCGTTAATGCCATCTCGCAAGAGCTATCCATCGTGTTGCAAATCTATCCTTCAGCCAGTGGCACCGAATTGAATCTCAGTCATGGGTCTGCCTGTTAATTCCCAGACGCCTCATTTTGTCGTTCAGCGTGCGTCTGTTGATCTGCAGAGCTGCAATCACCTGCCCCACATGGCCATCATGTTTTGAAAGGCTTTGCTCAATCAACAGCTTTTCGTACGCGAGCACACGTTGGCGAAACGGGATACGGTCATCACCGACGGCCACCACCAGCGTCTGTGGATTGATCGCGCCCACATATCGATCGCGAAGTGTTTGCAATCTTGCCAGCAACACTTCTGGCTCAACCGGTTTTTCGAGAAAATCCACAGCGCCCAGTCGCATCGCCGCTACTACGTCCGCAACCGTGGCAAAACCTGAGAAAAATACGATGGGTAACAGTGGGCGAAGCACTCGAGCCTGCGCAGCTAAATCGAGCCCACTGCTACCCGGCATTCTCAGATCAGTAACGATGGCATCGATCGATTCCGTATTCAGACGTTCCAGAGCGGCATTCATGGAATCTGCCAAAACCACTTGAATATCGTGCAGGCGCAGAAACCTGGCATTAGCTCCCAACACGTCCAGATCATCGTCAACCAGCAAGATGGTGAACGATAGAATTTCAGGACTGGATTCCATAATGATCGCTCAGACCTCAGTGACTGCAAGGGGCAGTTCTAGCATGAAACGGCTGCCCTCTTCGCACGGTTCATAGCTGAGTTGGCCGCCATGGTCCTCTGCTATCTGACGCGCAATTGTCAATCCCAGACCGAGCCCGTCGTGCTGTCCTCGAGTTGTCGCAAATGGCTTAAATAACGATTCTGCGGCCAACTCCGATACGCCCTCACCATTGTCGGCCACCGCTAGCAAAACCACTTGCCGCACAGATGTTCCGGTTTGCATCTGCAACGATAACTCTATTCGTGGATTATCGGTTTTCCGAACAGCGTCGAAAGCGTTGTATAGCAGGTTCAACAACGCCTGCTGGATCAATACCTCGTCTCCCAGAACAATAAAGCGGGTACCCTCAATCTGCACAGTCAGTTTTTTCGACACCGCCGGACGTTCACGCTGCACCGTGCCATAGACTTCGGCAACCACTTTCTCAATATCAATAACGTGAAATTGTGAATCATGCTTTCTGGCCAGACTGCGCAGACTACTGATCACCCGACCAATTCGTTTGGTGGTTCGGTCGCTGTCCACAACAATCTGACTGATCTCTGCCTGGTCAGCTCCCGGCCGATCAATCATGGTACGAAGAGAAGCCAGGTTCAATCGCAAACTGGCCAGTGGCTGATTGATCTCATGATTGATCGCGGCAGACAATCGACCAATCATGGCAAAGTTGGACTCTGATATCAGACGCTGCTGAGCTTGCTGAAGCTCTTGTGTACGACGACTCACCTTCTCTTCCAGTTCCAGAGAATTGCGTTGTTCTGCTCGCACCAGTCGTCGTTGCTGCTGGTAGAGGCGCAACAACAAAAACGCTATCACTGCCACTGAAGCCACAGTGACCATCATTAGTCCTGCCTTGCGATGTATTTCCCGCTCGGCAACCAGACTCATCAATTGCCATGGTTCAGTGACAAGAGGCTCACTGAATATCAGAAATACGTCACGCTCGTCGTCTCCTTCCACAACACGCTTATCTGTATGCGTCTCAATGGACAGCAACTGACGAGGCCTTAGCTCGTAACGACGTTCCGTGTCCAGCTGCCGAATCTGGTTGTCGTTGAGCGATGTCGTAGGTGTGTACAACAAGTCTGCTCGAGTAGACAGGATAACTCCACCAAATTCGTCACTGACCAGCGACTCGTAAGGCAGCTGCGACCAGGCTTTAACGAGCACATCCAATGCAATTTTAGCAACCACCACGCCGAGTACCTGATCGTCTGTCATGACAGGTTCTGCAATAAAGTATCCCGGAAGACCCGTGGTAGCGCCGACAGCAAAAAACGTAGCGCTCTGACCTTTCACAGCTTGCTGGAAATAGGGCCTGAAGGAGTAACTGACGCCAACAAAGGTAACTGAATCTGCCCAGTTGCTGGATGCTACGGTCAGACCATCAGCATTCAGTACGAAGGCAAAGTCCAGTCCGCTAGCTTGCTGTGTACGAGCCAGACGGCGATTGGCAGCAAGTAACGTGATTGCTGACGGACGTGCCAGAGCCTGACGAATCTCGACATCTTCAGACAGCAACCTGGGAACGTAAGAAAACTGATTCAGCTGTCGATCGAGCTCTGAGAGCTGTACGCGCTGCAATCGTTGTTGCGTGTCTGTGACAGAGCCCAGCGTGTAAGCGGTACAAACCTTCCAGAGAACGCCAAGGGCCAGCAGGACGAACAGCACATATAGCGCTGCTCGTTGTGGAGTCGACTTTACTGAAAAGTTCATGGCCGGGCTCTGCAGTGAAACGCCTCGCTATCGTTCACCGACCACCAGGTCTATGCATTCTAGCTTGCGCTGTCTGGCTCACCACCCGGTGCAGGTGCCCCTTCCAGATCCCGGATCCGCTCTTCCAGTTGTTTGAGTTGCTTGCGCGTGTTTTTCAGCACTTCAGCCTGCACATCGAACTCCTCTCTGGTCACCAGATCCAGACGGCCTAAAGCACTTTGAAGGGTAGCCCGGGCATTGCGCTCGAAATCATCTTTGGCATCAGCAACCCCGGGAGGCAGCATTTTCCCAAGGGTTTTGGAAAGGTCATCAAAGACTCGTGCATCAATCATTTTGTACTCCGGATGGGGGATTAGGAAGAGCTAGCGACACTACTCGGCTGTTCGCTCAAGCTTACGACAAAAGACGCTGGTTGGAATCACCACATTCCTGAGCACCGAACGCACCAACAAAGAGCACGCCACCGGCATCACCGCTCCACGATAGTGCATTAGTATTGCCAGAACATCAGATCAAACCCTTCATGTTGTTGTTATTTAACACAAATTGTAACTGGCACACATGATGTAACTCCCATGCACATCCAGATACCATCACAAGGAAATATGTCATGAAGCTAGTAACGGCGATTATCAAACCCTTCAAGCTCGAGGAGGTACGAGAAGCTCTTTCAGTTATCGGGGTGCAGGGCATGACAGTGACTGAAGTCAAGGGATTCGGGCGACAGAAAGGCCACACCGAACTTTACCGTGGAGCCGAATATGTGGTCGATTTCATTCCCAAGACAAAAATTGAAATCGGTATCGACGAAGGTCAGCTCGATGCAGTTATCGAGGCGATAACTGGCGCCGCGGGTTCTGGAAAGATCGGAGACGGAAAAATATTTGTCACCAGCCTGGAACGCGCTATCCGAATCAGAACTAACGAATCCGGACCTACTGCGCTTTAGACGCAGCCCGACGGACGATTGCTGATCACATAACAAGATACCGAGAAAACTGACAATGGAACAACTTGCAGACCTGAGCTACGCGCTCGATACCTTTTACTTTCTGATGTCCGGCGCACTGGTCATGTGGATGGCCGCCGGATTCGCCATGCTTGAGGCGGGCATGGTGCGCGCCAAGAACACCGCTGAAATACTCACCAAGAATATTGCGTTGTACGCACTAGCCTGCATCATGTTCATGCTGGTGGGCTATAACATCATGTATCCCAGTGCACCCATAAGCCAGTACATTCCGAATCTGAGCTTTTTACTGGGCGCTGAAAATGAAGCCGCGGCCTTTACCGCTGGTGGCGAGGATGCACCGTATTACTCGGCACGCTCTGACTTCTTCTTTCAGGTGGTGTTTGTGGCCGCTGGCATGTCTATCGTGTCCGGCGCAGTCGCAGAGCGTATGAAGCTATGGTCGTTTCTTATGTTCGCCGTTGTGTTTACCGCAGTCATCTACCCGGTCCAGGGATTCTGGAAGTGGGGCGGCGGCTGGTTGAATGATGCCAACTTTCAGGATTTTGCAGGCTCCGGTGTTGTACACATGTGTGGTGCCAGTGCGGCGCTTGCAGGCGTATTGCTATTGGGTGCACGAAAAGGCAAATACGGTGCGAATGGTTCCGTAAACCCGATACCCGGTGCTAACATGCCGTTAGCAACGCTTGGCGCATTTATCCTCTGGATGGGCTGGTTTGGATTTAACGGCGGTTCGCAGCTGAAAATTTCCAACTTTGACGATGCCAATGCGGTAGCCAGTATCTTCGTCAACACCAACATGGCTGCTGCAGGCGGCGTCATCGCAGCCTTGCTGACAGTACGAATGATCTGGGGCAAGGCTGATCTGACTATGGCACTGAACGGCGCTCTGGCAGGCCTGGTTGCGATCACAGCTGAACCACTGACTCCCAGCCCACTCGCAGCTACGCTGATTGGTGCAGCCGGCGGCATACTGGTGGTTTTCTCTATCATCACGCTCGACCGAATGAAAATCGACGATCCAGTCGGCGCAATTTCGGTCCACGGTGTTGTGGGCATGATGGGCCTGATGGCAGTACCACTCACTAACCCTGATGCCACTTTCATTGCACAGGCTACCGGACTGGTTGCCATCTTTGCCTGGACTTTCGTCGCCAGCCTGGTGGTCTGGAGCATCATTAAGATGGTCCTGGGACTACGAGTGACTGAAGAAGAAGAATATGAAGGTGTGGATATCTCCGAATGCGGCATAGAGGCCTACCCGGAGTTCGCACAACGTAGTTAGAAAAACTCTTACGATAAGAGAATGATGAGAAAGGCGCCATAAATTGGCGCCTTTTTTTGGCCTGATGAATGATCAGTATTCGACTGTGCCAATAATGGGAAAGACATAGACGCGTAACGCAAGCAAGGCTATTGAGTCATCAAATCTACCAAAGATTTTCAGACTGAAGTCGCTGGTGAGATCAGGTATCAGTTAGGCCAGATAAGGCTGCGCCGCCTTCTCCGAGCGCAGGAATACCGGCTGCTCCTCTGAGGACTCATCAGGCGCGTACTGATAACCGAGTTCCTTGAAGCTCAACACGGCATCTTCGCCTGTTGCCCGACTTAAAATAAGGTGCCTGGCCATAGCGCCTCGAGCTTTCTTGGCGAAAAAGCTGATGATTTTATAGTCACCTTTCTTTTCATCCTTGAATACAGGTGACAACAGAGAGCCCGATAACTGCGTGGGCTTCACCGATTTGAAATATTCATTGGATGCCAGATTGACCACCCACTGCTGATTCAACGCCGCAAGTTCTTCGTTCAGGTGATCGGTTAATCGTGAGCCCCAGAAATCGTAAAGGCTCTTACCCCGCCGCGTTTTCACAGAGGTTCCCATCTCCAGGCGATAAGCCTGAATCAAATCCAGCGGGCGCAGAATTCCATACAATCCAGACAAGATGCGCAAATGCTTCTGTGCATACGCAAGATCAGGTTTCTTCATGGTGTCCGCATCCAGCCCAACGTACACATCACCTCTGAACGCCTGAATCGCCGGCCGTGCGTTATCGCTATCAAACGGTAGCTGCCAGTCGTCGAAGCGCTTTACATTCAGTTCAGCCAGCGACTCACTGATTTTCATCATCTCGCCAAGCTTGCCTTTTCGATAGCGGCGCATGGTACGAACCAGCTTTTCTGACTCTTCGAGAAAACCAGGTTGCGTAGGTTCAGGAGAACGCACCGGCGTCTCCATATCCAGTGTTTTCGCCGGTGAGATAAGAATCAACATATGCGGATATCAGTAAGTAGTCTGTAAACGAAAAAAGAGAGAATCAGGGTGTCGGTACGCCGACGATATTCAATGCGCCCATCAACCATTGAGCGCTGTTACGCAGTGCTGCAAATATTGGCACACCGGCGTAACTGAGTATCACGAGACCCAGTACGGCAAAGCTGCCATATCGCTGATTAAGATCTCTGTACACCCTCGATACAGAGCGTGGCAAGAAGTACGGCAATATGTAATGGCCATCCAGCGGACCTATCGGTATCAGATTAAACAGCATCAGCAACAGGTTGATATACGTGAACCAATAAAAAAAGGTCACGAATCCTTCACTGAAAGCAAACGAAAAACCATTGGATGCTGCCAGAGCAAAGGTATTGATTGCCACAAAGGCGAGAATCAGATTCGCCAGCGGCCCTGCCGCAGCAATAACCAGCGTTGCCCAGAACGAATTGAAATTGGCAGGGTTGGTGGGAACAGGCTTGGCCCAGCCGAAGCCAATCAAAATAATCATGACGAGGCCTACCGGATCAATATGAGCAACCGGGTTCAGCGTCAATCGTCCCAGCTTTTCGGCGGTGTCGTCACCGTATAATTTCGCTGACCATGCGTGCCCGAATTCATGACAGGCCAACGAGATGATGATGGTGAACAGTAGCGCTGCAAACGTCAGCCACTGCCCGTCAATCAGAAGGACAATCATCAGTCAGCTCGCTGAAATTCGGCGTTGAGCTCAATAAACACCTCGTCTGCTACCAATGCTGCAAATCCATCAACACCATAGTCTGATCGAAGAAAAGAGCCTGTTGCTGCATAGCCCAACGTGTATTTCCCGGTCAGCAGGTTATCGGCACCACCCTTGAACGTGGCATCAAGCTCCATAGGCAAGGTGATACCTCGCATTGTAAAGTTTCCGGTAATCACAAAATTGTTGCCATCACCTGCCACCACGGATTGAGTCTCGAATGTTGCCTCGGGGAACTGGGCGGCATCAAACCAGTCGTTACCTACCAGGCGACTCTCCAGATCCTCGTTGTTCATATCAATGCTGGACACATCCACAACCCCGTCGAGCCGCATTGCTGCAATGTTCTCCGGGTCGAAATCAAGCGTTGCCTGAACCGTATTGAAGCGCCCGACAACGGTTGACAAACCGAGGTGTTCAATGCGGAAGTGTACGTAGGCATGTTCAGGATCGAGTACGTAGTCACCTGATCTCAGCTCGCTCAAGGTCTGTGTGTAATTAGGTCGGACCAGCCCCGCACAACCCGCCAACAGTGTACTCAGCGCCAGCGCGCCACTGATGAAAATGGCTCGCCGCAACCGGGATGCTGACTGCCCCTTATGCAGGTCGGATTTTTCGGACATTGACAATATCTCCTTCAAGAATCAGTGACAGTAAAAATTTCGCGACCTGCACACAGGCATTTTTTCGCACAATCGCAAACCTGATGGTACAGGCAGCGCCTGGTTTCATTGCATGTACGCAAAACCATTGTGTCAATGTGCTCCAGAACACGTTCGTTGCGCGCCGTTCTGGCAGCGAGGGCCCAATCGGCGCTAAACTTGGACACTGATCTCCAAGGCGCTTCGCCTGAATTCCAATGACTGAAGAATCCTACCTGAATCACAAACTCACCAAGACAATGGTTTTGCCGTTAGCCGCTATCTGCGCAGGCTTCGTGCTAACGATAGTGTTATTTTTCGCCACGACCGGCTCGGCAATAGCCGATGCTTACAGCGAGCTCTCGGCAACGGACAAAGCCTACATTGATACGCAATGTCTGCCGATTCAGTACAAAGAAGGCGCTGCAGCCTTTCGACAATGCGTCATTGAACAGACAGAGTCCCTGTCAGCTGTCCAGAATTCTGCTCAGACATCGCTGAGTTTCGATGAACAGTTTGCGGTTCAGCAGTTCTGCCAGAGTGTGGGGAATCCCGGCAGTGAGGCCCACGAGAACTGCGCCAACGATCAGATAAATTCGTTGCAAGTCGTACCTGACACAGATTTTTCACAGGTCGCTGACGATGAAATATACGCGCTTCAGCAAGGTTGTTATTCAATCCAGACCCGTGCGGGCGTGCGGGCCTACCGGGAGTGCGTGAATACAGCACTGGGCGCACTGGCAGAGATACCCCGACCAGACCTGAGCACGTTGTCATTACTCGACAAAAATGCCCTGCAACTGCGGTGTTCCGCACTCCATGATGAAGCAGCGTCCTATCGCTCATGCTTGCTGGAAGCCATGGATGGGGCTGTCGCGCCTACCACTGCGGCGGGTTCAGACGACGTAGTAGACGATACGGCAGCGCTCGACACCGCATCAGGCGCTACAGAGACAGCACCACTCACTAACGCTGAAGCAGCAGTGTCAACCAGTCCGCTACCCGACACGACAGCAACCGAGATTGCATCGCCGGAGCCGGTGGAGGTGCCAACCTCTGCTGTCGAGCCTGTGACAAACGCCGCTCCGGATACCGATGAACCAACCAGCCTGCCCATCGAACAGCCGTTACCGGAAAATACCATCGCCTCCAGTGAACCCGATGATACGGTCATCGACCAACTTATTCCCGTAGCCGATAGTCAGGCCGTTACACTGGAATCATCGACAGACACCGATAATGTGGTGGAAGGGTCAGACGCCGGGTCGATTCTGGACAAGGCGCGTAATGCTGGAAGTTCGATGTGGGCGCAGCTGCAAGCTAGTGCTGCTAGCTTGTCGAACATGGGTAAACTGATCATGCTCGCAGCTCTTGCTCTCCCCCTGTGCCTGGTCGGCTTCTGGTTACTCATGCGTGGTCGACAAACAGAAACCCCCTACGAGCCAGCACCCTACCCGAACCCGTTGATAGATCGGGTAGGCCCCTCTCAGCAGAGGCGCGAACGCGATGTCGACTATGACAGCATGGCGTCAGGTCTTGATACTCCAGACTATGCCGAGCAAGTGGATGAGCTCTTCGCACAAGACAACTCCACACGTCTTGTCAAGCCAGATGTTGCGCCAGTGCCTACGACAGTCAGACACCAAGCAGTCACCAAAGCACCTGATCGTGGACGCATTTCATCATGGCTGGTTGAGCAAGAACCGGCCCAGCAGTTGTCACTGGCGATAGAGTTCATGATTTACTGGACCGCCTACGCGGACGAACGATACGAACCCGGACTGAGGCAGACAATATTTGCTCTTAAGGACCCGGATCAACATGAGCTAATCAAACGCTGGGTGCTGAAGCAGGATACTCAAGCTTTTGCTGAGATAACATCCTGGTTACAATCGCGCACAACAGCAGACCAGCGAGAGCAAATCCTCAACCTGCTAATGGCATTGCTGGTCAACGAAAATGCAATGACACCCGCACAGAACACACTGCTCCGTTTTCTAGGTGACGCGTTCGGGGCTGGCAATGAAAAACTGGATGCGTTGTATAGGGAAGCTTTCGGGCACCCCATGCCTGAGCTACCGAGAACTGACAAACCGTTGTGGTGGCAACAACAGGCAGCAGATGATCTGAAGCGTTGGGATGCGCGAACCGTATCCCGGCAAAGCAACGATCTGCAATATCGCGTAAGGCTCGGATTACCCTTGACTGAGGCGCTTGAAGAGCAACAGATTCTGACCCATTTCCAGCGCGCGGTCGATCGATGCAACCCTCAGAAACTGGACTTGCTGACCCACCGAGAGCGCATGCTGGTGGACAGGCAGCTGGAAAAATTCGAACAGGCCAAAAACGGCCTGATGGAGGCTTTCGTATGAAGAATTATCTAGGACGACTTGGCCTGCCACGCAAAGCGGAAACACAGGTAGTAGAGGCAGCACTGGAGCGCGCCCTCGGCGGGGCGCACGATACAAGGAATCTCAACGATGCCAAGGCTGTGTTGTCAGACTCGCTGACTCGCACCTACTACGAACGAACACACCTGCAGTACGACGCTATCTGTGCGGCTCTGTCTTGTCTGGATTCCCCCGAAGCGCAGAATACTCACCGCTGGAAGGAGCGGCTGGTTCAGTTCGATCCAGCCGATAACGAACCGCTAACATAAGCGGCGCGTCTGGCAAATGCACTATCGCTAATTGTTGTAAGGGATGGGCTCGTGCGACTTGCACTGCCTCTCCACCAATTCAACCGCCTTCCTCGAGCCGAGCAATGAGAAATCGGCGGTAATCGTACTATGAGGCTCCACCAGCGGCTTTGCGCTTGCATTACTGACTTGCAGTAAAGCAGGCCCCCACAACACTGTCGCTTCGCTCGCCAAGTCGAGTTTTTTACGGACAATCTGATGATTGCTGCTATCAGCATTCAGTGAGTAGCGGGTAATGGAATCATTCGCATCCACCAGAACAGGAAAACTCTGTTCTTTCTGATCGATGCTGAACTCCAGGCTCTCCTGCATCGCAATATCGTTGGCGAACGCGGTGGGCAATAGTACTGAAATCTGGGGCATGCAGCCGAAGCGCGGGGAAAAAGAGACGTGTAGCTGCGCACCGAAGGTGTTTATCGACTGGGTGCTGGCGACGTACTCACTGAGTACCGAGTTATCGGGTAGTGTCGTTTGGTGCAACGAGCTCTGCCAATCTCTGGAGTCAATAACAGCCGCTCTATCAGCCACTGACACTGCGGAGTGAGATAGCAAAAAACAAACGCCGAATCCGGCCAGACAACGAGAAAACATACCGACCTCTTACAACAATTAGCCCTACAGCATATCCGAGTATCAAACAGCTGACCATCCACCTGATTGTGTGGAGGAATAGTAACAAAGTGTAACAGCTATATCACGGGCCGCATCCAGCACTCCTTTCGTTTGCCCATCCGGTAAAAATTTACGCTGAAACGCGCGATTTTCGGAACATTGGCAAACAGGGCATCCATTTTGCAGATCAGTTCTCATTTCTACCTGATTGTCTGGATTCCTTTGATGACTCTCTTCATTTTTAAATATTGCCTGCCCGCTTTGCTCGGCTTTACTCTGTTTGTCGGTATCGCAGGGCGCTTGAACCCTTTTCGCAAGCCCTATTATCCCGAAGAGCGGCCGTCGTGGCTACTGGGTATCTGGACTGGCCTGAGTGTGGCACTCGTGCTCAGTGTCTGTCTACATATGGCCTATGGAATGACGTTGGAAGGCGCCAGAGCACTGGCAAAACCTAGTGCCTGGTTAATGGGCGCGATGCTTTTGCCTGGCTTCATCACGTATCTCTGGTATCAACGTCACATTCAAAAACAACTTTTACAGGTGGACAGATCAGGATTTAACTGGACTTCACAGGCTGTTGATCTTGAATTGACGTCTATCCTGAACTCTTCAAATATTGCCCACTATCCGGATGATCCGCTAGACGCAGTTCTGGACACGCAGTCATTGGATGACATGGCACTTCCCGAAGATGAGTGCCCCGTGATACCGGCGTTCCTGGAAACTGCTGATCTTAGTAGCATCGACACTTACGACCTGCCCGATCCGATCGTCGACGAAAGCAATATCACAACAGCCGCCGTCTCTGGAGGTGATATCACTGACACTGACGACTCTGTCGATAACGAATGGGGGGATACAGCATCCAGCGGAACACAGCTCAGTGAATTAGACATGACTCAATTCGTCGACCTCGGTAGCGTGGACGCGGAGGATACACAGCCGTCCAATCAGACTCTTCAACAAGCACTCGAAGAAGAAAACGAACTCAGAGCAGAGACGGAAAAACATCTGCGCATCACACGTAAGGCACTTGCCGTACTGGAAGCTGAAACACGGGAGTATGAATCGCGTAAGGCCGATTCCATTATTGAACTAGAAGACCAGCTAACCAGAAGCATTACGCTGCACTCTGAATTTGAGCGCATGGCAACCACAGAGAAGTCCAGGCGAGTCAGCCTGGAAACAAATGTGGTCAAGTTGAAACAGGATCTGGTCAAAGTAAAGCATGAAGTGAGGCGCAGTATCGCAGCACGTGCCAAGGCTCTGAGCACCGCGAACAAATCCATTGCATTTGCCCGTCAGGCCGTACAAACCCGAGCCAGGCTTGAGGCTGAACTTGCCGAAGCCCGAGAAACAATCAGTAACCGGCAAGCGACTGTCAGTAGCCTGATTCGCGCACTGGAGAAAGAGAAGAGCAAGACAGAGGACGAGGTTGCTTCGATGGCAAGGCAGCTGGTGCTTCGCGAGCAGCAGACTCAGGCACGTAAAAGTCTGGAACAGGTTGCCCGCAGTGTCGAGAACAAGCTGACAACTCGCCTAGTCAAGAAAGTTGCAAAAGCTCGGCCAGCACAATCGGGAACCGTTGACAAGGAAAGCCATCAGGTCTGATGGGATACGGCAGTGGGGCTGCGTAGCCCTTGTCTGGAGCTGGCAGCTGCTCACACGCAACTGCCAGCTTTTGGTACTGACTACAACCAGTTCCGAGCAACTAGATCCTGATTTGCTCAACCCGGCCAGACGTTAACTGCCCCGCTACTTGAAAATCTCTCGCACGATTACGATATGTCAGGGACTCGCGTTCATACCGGCGTAATCTGAGATCTTCCCTGACTTCAAAGCTCTCTCTCGCCCGACGCTGCATTCCCAGCATGCACCAGATTGCCAGAAAATAGACGCCCAAAAACGCGTACAGGATAGGAACACCCTGCATGGTTAACAACGAAACTACCCCCGCGAACACGATCGTACAACCTGCGATGATTCCCATGACTTGATATGGATTCATGGTCTCACTCTTTTTTGACTTCACCTTGAATATACCTGCCAATCCCTAACATGGCAAGCCCGCAAGAATTGTGAATTATAGACGTATATACTGATCGCGCCACAGCAAGGTTTCAGGCGCCTGACGCCTTTGTGGGCAGGGAGTCAGAACACCTCTATGCAGTGCTGGAATGACAGAGCCCAGGTACGGCTAGTTGCAACGAGCCATACAGATAATTTGCCAGCGGCTCATTGCCGAAAAATTCGTAGATGCTGTCAGTATCCTTGCACCGTGCTCCCCAGAAACGAACATCAATGGTGGTTGGATCATCAATCCGTTCAGCCACGAAGTCTGTTTCAGTTTTATACAGTCTGAAAATTCGTCGTACCGAGTCATCATGATTGAGCGCGGTAACATTGGCCATACAGACGCCATCAAATGAAATCACGTCGCACCGATTCATTTTTACAGTGATCACCATGGTTCAGTCGTCGGGTTAAAAGTAGGCTAAAAGGGAATGGCATAGCACTAAGCCCAATTCGTCATTCCCGCGCACGCGGGAATCTCTGTAAATTCCGAGTTAGATCCCCGCCTCCGCGGGGATGACGGGGCACGGGGAGATGACGGGGCGCAGGATCCCGCTCTGCAGATTATCGTCGCCGAGCTACTGTCATCTTGTCTGAGTATTGTGTATAAAAGTTTCATGAAACTCGGTAATTATGTAAAGACAACCAGCCTGCTCTGTTTACTGATTCTGGGCGGTTGTGTCTCAGCGAGCAAACGCCAGGATCTGGCTCAGCCGGTTGCTGAGCAGGATGTCTACACGGTAGTAGAGAGTACCGGAGTATCCGACTCTGGCTGCGATTTCGGATATCGGCATTACTTACCGCTGCGCCCGAGCACTAGCACCACGATAATTCTGGGCCATGGTTTTTTGCGTAACCAGGATACGCTGATCAACATAAGCCGGGCATTCGCTAACGAGGGCATACCCGTCGCCACGTTGAATTTCTGCAACATGCGGCTCTGGAACGGTAATCATGTGAAAAATGCTGCTGACATGCGTTTGCTCGCCAACTCACTGGAAGCAATGGATGATGTGATCTTCGCAGGCTTTTCCGCCGGTGCGCTGGCGGCACTGCTAGCTGCAGATGAACAGACCCGGGCAGTTCTGACGCTGGATCTGGTGGATCAGTCCGGATTGGGGCTGACAGCAGCGCAGCAGTTGAACGTACCCTTGCTAGGTCTGCATGGACCTTCTCATCGTTGCAACGCCAAAAACAACGGGCTGGATGTGTTCGCTACAAGCCGCGATTCCCACGACGAAGTCGCTACCCAGTCGGAGTTGGTACCTGATGCCAGTCACTGCGAATTTGAATCACCCAGTAACTGGCTATGTGAGCGTGCCTGTGGCGATTCGGCTTCTGATCTGATCAACGAACAAACTCGCCAGACGGTCATGCGCCGGGCCATTGATCGAATACGTCCGTACACAACAGCCCTGCAATAACCGGCGAATAGCCCTGATCATGAGTACCTACCGGTTTCATACGAAACTGCCTATCAACTACCGATGGATGCGGCCATAACCGACGGCAAATCAATCGTTAATAGCCGTATCGTGATTGGTCCATTTTCAAGACGTCCTAATATCCGTAACATGGGGTATAGACTAATGTCACTGACCCATCGCGTTGTTCATTATGAAAAAACGAATTGCCTTCTCCCTTTTGGGATTGCTCCTGATCCTCGGAACCCTTGGCGGGGTCAAAGCCCTGCAGATCAAGGATCTGATTGCGGCTGGTGAATCGGGCGGGCCTCCCCCTACATCAGTGACCGCGATCGATGTGCAGCGAAGTGAATGGGAAACGTCCATTCGCTCGATCGGTACGCTGGAGGCTGCTCAGGGTGTCGTCATCACCGCCGATCTTCCCGGGCGAGTATCCAAGCTCTACTTTGATGGTGGCGAACGCGTCACCGCCGGGCAATTGCTGGTAGAACAGGAAACCAGTACAGAAAATGCCCAGCTTAGCGCTGCAGACTCTTCACTTTCTCTGGCACAAAGTAACCTGGACAGAGTCTCACGGCTTTATCGCAGCCGTGTCGTTTCACGCGCCGAGTTCGATGCCGCCCAGTCACAGGCAAGCGCTGCGCAGGCGCAGATGGACAACATCACTGCCAGTCTGAGCAAGAAGCAAATTACTGCACCGTTCGACGGGCGCCTGGGGCTACGACTCGTCAACATAGGACAAGACTTGTCGCAAGGTGTTGCCATCGTCTCGCTGCAGGCCTTCGATCCCATGCGCGTCAACTTCTCGCTACCCCAGAAAGCATTGGCACAGGTAGAAGACGGACTGGAAGTGCGGGTAACAACCAATGCAGTACCAGGCCGAATATTCAAGGGTAGTATCACGGCAATCAACACCGAGATAGATGCGTCAACTCGAACCGTCAGAACTCAGGCAACGCTGGATGTCAAAGCCGATGACGGCTCCGCCACACCTGCCCTGTTGCCCGGCATGTTCGCCAGCGTGGAAGTGGTGTTACCGGCCATTAAACCGGTGCTAATGGTGCCTTTAACCGCAGTCAACTTTGCCACCTATGGCGACTCTGTGTTTGTCCTCGAAACCAACGACGACGATCAACTGGTTGCCCGCCAGCAATTCGTTCAGCTGGGTGAGCGTCGTGGTGACTTTGTCGATGTCACAAAGGGTCTGGAAGAAGGACAGACAGTTGCTAACGACGGCGTATTCAAGTTACGTAACGGCGCAACCGTCAATATCAACGAAGGCGGCTCTGAACCGAGTCTGACGCCGCAGCCGGACAACGCGTGAGACCACCATGCAATTCACGGATATATTTGTAAAACGTCCCGTGCTGGCCATCGTGGTCAGCCTGTTGATACTCATCGCCGGCATTCAGGCCGTCAGCAGCCTGAGTGTGCGCCAATACCCGCGTAACGATAATGCGGTAGTTACCATCAATACCGCCTACATCGGCGCCAGCGCCGAGCTGGTTCGTGGCTTCATCACCACACCACTCGAACGTGCTGTATCCGGCGCAGATGGAGTGGACTACGTGTCCTCTTCCAGTCAGCAGGGTCTGTCCACGGTCAGTGTACGCCTTGAGCTCAATTACGATCCGATCAAGGCGCTGTCGGAAATCAGCTCCAAAGTAAATCAGGTGCGCGGCGATCTACCTCCCGAGGCAGAGATTCCTGTCATCAACGTGGAATCTGCTGACAGCACCGTCGCCTCCGCCTACCTGAGTTTCACCTCAGACATACTCGAACCCAATCAGGTTACAGACTTCATTGCCCGGGTAGTTCAGCCAAGGCTTGCAGCACGGGACGGCGTTCAGCGTGCCGAGGTACTCGGTGGTCGTAACTTTGCCATGCGTATCTGGCTGGATACCAATCTACTCGCCGCTCATAGTATTACACCACTACAGGTGAGACAGGCACTGGGTGCCAACAACTATCTGTCGGCGCTGGGCAAGACCAAAGGCGCACTGGTTGAAGTCAACCTGGCAGCCAACACCGATCTGAGTACTGTTGAGGAGTTCGAGGATCTGGTGCTGTCATCCGGTGACGGTGCCGTGGTACGTGTCAGGGATGTCGGCAAAGTAGAAATGGGTGCGGATGCCACCGATGTGGAAGTACGTTACAGCGGAGACGAGGCGATCTTCATGGGCATCTGGCCGCTGCCCAACGCCAATACGCTCGATGTTATTCAAGGCGTACGGGATGAGCTCGAAGACATCAAACGCACACTGCCTACTGGTATGACAGCGGCTGTGGCCTATGACGCTTCAGAATATATCGCCAGCTCCATTGGTGAGGTTGTCATAACGCTGGTAGAAACTCTGGTCATCGTCATGCTAGTCATTTTCCTGTTCATGGGCTCATTAAGATCCGTCATCGTACCGATCATGGCCATACCCATCTCATTAATTGGATCGGTATTTCTCATGCAGATGTTCGGCTTCAGTGTGAATTTGCTGACGCTACTGGCGGTTGTGTTATCGGTTGGTCTGGTGGTCGATGACGCCATCGTCGTTGTGGAAAACGTAGAGCGGCACATCAGTGAAGGCAAGTCCAGTATGGATGCGGCCATATTGGGTGCGCGCGAGCTGGTTGGTCCAGTCATCGCCATGACCGCCACACTGGTAGCCGTCTACCTGCCAATCGGTTTACAAGGTGGACTCACCGGCTCGCTGTTTCGTGAATTTGCGTTCACGCTTGCAGGTGCCGTGACTATCTCTGGCATCGTTGCACTGACTCTGTCACCCATGATGTCGGCCAAGCTGCTGCGTGAAGGCGATTCTGAGCGAGGCTTTCAGAAGAAGGTCAACAATACATTCGGAGCTTTGCGCAAGCGCTACGTATCGCTATTGAACGGCACACTGAATGCCCGACCCGCTATATACGTCCTGTGGTTTGGTATCACCCTGCTGTGTGTTCCCATGTTCATCATGTCGCCTAAGGAACTGGCACCCACCGAAGATCAGGGCATCATTTTCGGTATTGTCAATGGATCTGGCAACGCGACCATCGAGAGCGCATCACGTTATGCCGCACAGGCAGACGATGCATTCAGGAGTGTCGATGAGACAGCCTTTACCTTTCAGCTCACGTTTCCCAGTTCAGGCTTTGGCGGCATGATCTTGAAAGACTGGGATGACAGAGACAGAACCGTATTTGAAGTCAAACCGGAGATTGGTCAGAAACTTAACAACATCGCCGGTATCAACATGTTTCCGGTCACACCACCTGCCTTGCCAGGTGGTGGTGACTTTCCGGTTGAGTTCATACTGGCCTCCACGGCAGAACCTGAAGAGATTCTGGAGTTTGCACAACAACTTCAGTTGAAGGCGATGCAGTCCGGCATGTTTGCGTTCCCACCTATTATCGATACCAAGATAGACAAGGCGCAGTCCACGCTGGTATTCGATCGGGATCGTGTTGCTGACATGGGGCTGACCATGCAACAGGTGGGTGCTGATGTCGGTACGCTGTTGGGCGGTGGCTTTGTCAATCGCTTCAATATCGAAGGGCGAAGTTACAAAGTGATTCCGCAAGCCCTGCGTGCAGAGCGACTCAATCCGGATCAGCTTCAGGATTTATACGTCACAGGTCCCGATGGCGAGATGGTTCAGCTCGGCTCGATTGCCACTATAGAAAACAGTACAGTGCCTCGCGCGCTCAATCGTTTTCAACAACTCAACGCTGTAAAGCTCAGTGGTGTATCCATCCGACCATTGTCAGAGGCACTGACGTTTCTTGAAACTGAAGCTGCAGCCATCCTGCCGTCCGGCTATACGCTGGATTACACCGGTGAATCCAGACAGCTTAGACTCGAAGGTAACAAGTTTCTGCCAGCCTTTGCTCTGGCAGTGGTGCTTATCTACCTGACACTGGCGGCACAGTTCAACAGCTTCAGAGACCCCTTCGTTATCCTGGCAGGATCGGTACCGCTTGCCATGTTTGGCGCCTTGATATTTACCTTCCTGCGTATGCCTAACCCTGAGTTACCACACTGGACAAACGGCTTTACGACGACGCTGAATATATACTCGCAAGTGGGTCTGGTGACGCTCATAGGCCTGGTCGCCAAGAACGGTATTCTGGTGGTGGAATTCGCCAAACAGATGCAGGAAAAGGGGCTCAACAAGCTTGCTGCGATAAAGATAGCATCGACCACTCGATTCCGGCCAATCCTGATGACCACGTTCGCAACGGTCGCCGGGCATTTTCCTTTGATACTGGTCACCGGTGCGGGAGCAGAAGCCAGAAACTCAATCGGCCTCGTGCTGGTTGGAGGTATGGCTATCGGAACACTGTTCACCTTGTTCGTGATCCCCTCCATCTACATGCTCTTCGCACGTGATCTGGGCGGCACGCTGGACGAACTGCCAAAGGAGCACGATAGCCTGACTTCTGGAAAGGGTAATGCACTATCTGAACTCGACGATCAGATTCCAACCATGCAGAAGAAACGCCGGGTAAGCAATAATCTCAGAGACGGGTCGCGATCAGAGGCTGCGATGCGGCTGGATCCGGGTTCATCAACCTGACTGGAACTAGCCGGCACACTCGGGTGTCGGCTTTATACCCGAGACGAACAGACTACTGTCTGTCAGCGAAATCGAACAAGCCTGTGTAGTAACCTTCTGCTGCCAGGCCATTCTCGAGAGTCACATTGAATCGTAATTCGATATCGGGTAGCTTGCCGGTGAATTCGATAGTGCCACCTATGATGGCGATCTTCTCGTCGTCCTCAACGTCACCACTGTTGTTGGTATCCACGCCGACGTAGGCCTGATCGAAGAATGCATTGCCAGCCAGAACACCACCCGCGTTGCCAAACGAGGAAAAGCTGTAAGTGACAAATGACAGCGAGCTCCCTGGACTGTAGAGCTCGGCATAGACTATCGCTGTAGCCTGAACGGGTACCAGCAGACTATGAATGACACCGTTTACCGCGGTTGGCGCTACCAGGAACTTTCCGTTTGTCAGGGTGAAATCGACGCTGTAGTGCTCCCCTTCTGTACCCCAGATGTCCCCTAGCGCGCTACTTAAGGGGTAGCGACTGTCACCGACCAACACGTTGCTGTCGCCTTCCGGCCCCAGAGAGACCCACGGCGACTCATCGTCATACTGCGTTATCGGGGGGGGCAATGACAGCTCAAGGCTCGGATCATCACCAACGGGTGCTTGATCACTATCAACAGTGACTGAGTCTGCATTCAATGAGTTGGCGATAGGTTGTGAATTGCCACAACCTGACAAGACCAGGCAGATAGCGCATGCACAACAGGCAACTCCATACTGCGATTCACTCATTGGCAGCTCGGTTAGCCAAGAAAATTTATCAGAAACAACTTACCGGAATAGCAATGATGCCACCAGCGCAAATATGCATTTTATACACGGAAATTTTGCACCCTTGTTATTTAAGCGTGCGAAACCCGAAAATGACGCGATTAGCGGCAGTAATCAGGCACACAGCTGCAAAGCACCAGGCAATAACCGCAAAGTAGTCATAAAACAGGCACATGAGGGCAAAACACAGAATAGTCTCTGTCCCCTCCGCCAGACCATTAAGATAGTACAAGCTCTTGTATTCAAAATCCGGACTGGCTATGGCGTGTTTCTGGGCCTGCGTAGCAAAAGCGAGAAAACTGGCCCCGGTGCCCACGAAACTGGCTATCAGTACCGCGGCGGGTAACGCATTGGTAGCGGGGTCTGCAATTGCAAACCCCAACGGGAACAACGCGTAAAAAATAAAGTCCAGAGTGATGTCAAGAAATCCCCCGGCATCACTGGGTGCTGTCAGACGTGCAAGCTCGCCGTCGAGTCCGTCAGCCAGTCTATTCAGGATGAGAAACATCAACGCCAGATACGGATAGCCCAGCGCCAGCGCGGGCACTGTGGCAAGACCAACAACGAAGCCAGCAACGGTCACCGTGTTAGCGCTCAGCCCTTGTTGGTGTAAACGAACCGCGAGAGTTCGCAGTGGTTTTCTGAGTACCGGGACGATGTATTTGTCCAACATGGCAGGGCTATAAAGATTTAGGTTGAGGTGAATCATTGACCGGACGGGACTCACCGATGGTGATGATTTTCGCCCCGTCAGGTATGTCAGCAAGATCGTGGGTTACCAGTAACACTGGCAGACGGGAGGCTGATGCCCAGGTAAACAGCCTGATCTGTTCACGCAGCGCGGTATCAAGTCCGGAGAACGGCTCATCGAGTAATAACGCGCAAGGATCAGACAGCAGGGTACGAATGAGACTGACACGGGCGCGCTGGCCTCCGGATAACGTTGCAGGATCACGTCGCTCGACACCGGGCAATCCAGCATCCTCGAGGGCTTTGGACACTCTGAGCTCGCGGGATTGCCTTGTCCCTCCTCGCAATCCAAAATGCAGATTGTCGCCGACGCTCATGTGGGGAAACAGATAATCCTCTTGCAGCATCAATCCCAGGCGTCGTTTTTCAGTGGGCAGGTTGTCGAGCTGCTGATTACCGAGCCAGATTTCACCGCGAGCGCGCAGGCGTGGATCAGCGGTACCGGTCAGCCAGCTCAGTATGCTGGACTTGCCACTTCCACTAGGACCCATGAGCGCCAGCACCTGACCAGCCTTGATGGAAAAAGACATGCCCCGAACCAGGCACTGACCATCGGGCAAATGCAGTTCCAGATTATCGACACGCAGTTGGTCTGTCATTTAAGAGAGAACCGGTTGAACCGGAATAGGTTGAATATGCCTGCGTAGCAGACTCATGCGCCAACGCGGGTAAAGCAATGCCATGGCAAAGGCTATCAAGGGTAGCAGGCTTTGCAGGACAGCCAGCGCTGCGATGACACGACGATCCACACCGCCGAAGCTGGTAACCAGTTCGGTAGCCAGCGTCTGGTGACGACCGGCTCCCAGCAGCAATGTTGGCAGGTATTGAGCGACACTCACCGCTACCGCCACAGCGGCAGCCTGGCATAACGGCCGAAGTAGAAGGGGTAGACGAATACGCCATAGTACTCGCCAGTAACCCGCACCCAGCGTTTGCGCCGCCTGGCTCCAGCCAGGATCGAGTTCGCGCCACGCCACTGCCAGAATAAGAATGACGTACGGCATGGTGTATAGCCAGTGGGTGAAAACCACCATCCACCATTGACCATCCCAACCTAGCCACAACGCGACTGCCTGCCAGCCAAACAGCAGACTGACCTGAGGAATCAGCAACGGCAGGAACCACATTCCATCGATATTGGGTGCGATACCTTTACGCTCCAGTTCGAGCCATACAATAGCGCTGGCCACAGAGACAAGCATGACGCTGAGTGCAATGCTGAGCGTACTTAATGAGGGATCGATCAGGACATCGGCGCGACCCAACCAGTTCTGCAACGTCCACTCCGACGGGTAGGTATCCGGAAATCGCCAGCGTCGAGTGAAACTCCATACCAGCAGCACAACCAGCGAGGCGATGCAGGTAAACAGCAAACTGACCACGATGCCTTGACCCAGCCTCCTGAAGGCACCAAAACCTCGCCCACGTGCGCCACTACGTCGACGTCTTGTAGCGACTCCTGTGATGCATTGTTCAAGCACAAACATCACCACAAAGCACAGCGCTACAAGCACCGACAACAGCAAGGCCCCCGCTGAGGCGGCAGCACGGGAATCAGGATCACTCACCAGTGACATCAGGAGTACTGATAACGTAGGCGGGTTTCCGGGACCCAGCAACAAGGCCATATCAACTACCGTCAGGTTAAACGCAAGAATGATAAACAGCGTCAAACGAATGCGCGCGTAGAGCCGTGGCAATATCAGTCGACTCCAGCAGCGAGCCGGCGAATAGCCTAGAGTTCTTCCAATGCGCAGCGCAGCATCTACCTTCAACCCTTGAAGTTGTGCTGCAGCAACCAGTATCAGGAAAGGTGTTTCCTTGATGACAAGCCCAATAACCAACGACCAGCCATGCGCATCAGGAACGACCCACGATGTAGGCGGACGAGTCCAGCCAGTGAGTTCCGGAGAGAACAGTCTGACTACAGCGCCACTGGGTGATATCAGGAACAGCAAGCCAACGGCGATTGCCGCATGAGGTACCGCCAGAACAGGCGGTAACGAGACGCTCAACCATTTCCAGAGTCGCGTGTCATGGGTACAGACCAGCGATAGCAGCGTCAGGGCCAGCACCAGAACGGTAGCCAGGACACCTGTCTGAATACTCAGCAACAGCGCAGAGGTTAAACGAGGATCCCGAAAAAAGGCGGTGTAGCCTTGCCCCGTCGAGAGACTGGGTAACAGGCCTAAAGAAGGTAGAACGGTACCCATGATCCCTAACACGACCGGCGTCATAAACAGCACAACCAGACACCACATCAGAGCGTGTTGAAACGAATGTCTCATGTCACCGCTTCAGAACAGATGAATCGATTATCAACAGATCATCACAAGGACGTTGCGTACAGTTTGCACTGTGCGCAAGCTACTGCCCATAACGCTCGATCCACGCAGCTTCCAGTGCACCTGTCCATGAGGCATGCGGCTCTGACAACACCGAGCCCGATCCGATAGGAAGTGCCCACACACCCAGATCTATCTGACTGAACAACGTCTGCTCGGTCTCTGTCAGCAGAGCAACATCCAGCACAGTCGGTTCACCCCAGATTTCAGGGTCTGCCTTGCGCGCCTGTGCCTCGACAGATAACAGGAAATCAGCGACAACCATGGCACCCGCCTTGGCACTGGCATTCCAGGGGATCGTGACAAAATGTGTATTGCCGATTGTGCCTTCATCAAAGACATACGTACGCACCGTGTCGGGCAGTTGCCCACCGCGAACCGCAGCACTGGCCTCATTGGGGTTGAACGACAAGGCGATATCCACCTCACCGTCATCCAGCAACTGGCGCGTCATTTCACCACTGGTAGGCCAGCTTTTTCCCGCGCCTCGCAGAGCCGGATGTAACGTATCCAGATAGTGCCAGAGCGGTGCTGTCATTTCGGCAAAGTCGGCATCCTCGACCGGTGCTGACAGTGCCGCAAATTTCGCGGAAGAGTCCGCAACCAGTTCGATCAGTAGCTGCTTGATAAAGGTTGTGCCATGAAACGCAGGGGGTGCCGGGTAGCTGAATCGGCCACCCTCAACCACAAAGTCGAGGAGCGCTTCGGCGGATCGTGGTGGTGACTCTACGGTGACAGTATCGTGAATGAAAACCAGCTGAGCACCACCCCACGGTGACTCAAGGCCATCAACCGGCACAGAAAAATCAGCTTTTATGGAAGGGGAGTCTTTTACAAGACGAGCGTTGGGCAGGTTGTCCGCAAATGCCCCCCAAGTGAGCTCATTGCGCTTCATGGCAGCAAAATTCTCACCGTTCACCCACATGAGATCCACGTTGCCGTCGTCATTGCGACCGACCAGTCTGGCTGCTTCAAGTTGCCCCACAACTTCGGCAATATCACCCACTTTCACATGTTCCAGAGTGAGGCCATGTTCGGATTGCAGACGCGATGCTACCCACGCAAGGTAGCTGTTAATTCTGTCGCTACCGCCCCACGCATTAAAATACACGGTCTGGCCACGAGCCTCATCAAGCACTGTTTCCCAGTCCGAGTCTGGTTCAACAGATTGTGCAGAAGCTGAACCCAACATGACAAGGGTGCAGACGACAGCCGGCAGAAATCGGCGAAGATTGGGCATGTGTAGATCAATACTCCAGATAACAAAAAGAAACGAACAGGCAACAGACGCAAACAGTACAGCTGACAGCATGAGAGAACTGCATGGCTGCTGGTTACCGCATCGTCGAATTCACGCGAGCTTAGCAGAGTGCCGTCGGGCTATTCAGGCCAGTGTTCATTGAAATGGTTCCGATCAATCGCCCACATCGTATGAATATGAGGCATGGCACGTCTGTGGCATGTTGAAGCAAACTGTGGCGCTGTCGTTGCGCCACAGGCTGCTAAACTGAATCATTAACAGTTTTTTTCGGATGTCGGGACGCGTACCATGAAAGTGAAAAACACCTCCGCTGGCCTACTATTCCGTGTAGCGGTAGCATCGCTCGCTCTGGCCAGTGTTCCGGTAGTTGCTCAGGAGGCCACCACTGTTTCCTGGAGCATGGCTGAATTCGGCGAGCCGTTGTACGATGAGACGCTCACACATTGGCCCTATGTAAATCCTGATGCGCCCAAAGGTGGCTCCATAGTCGCTGGCGCGTTTGGTAGTTTCGATAGCCTGAACTCCTACATACTCAAAGGTGAGTACCCACGCAGCCTTGGGTTGGTCAGCGATTCGCTCATGGTAGGCTCAGCCGACGAACTGGCTTCCGCCTACGGCCTGTTAGCCGAGACAGTAGAGTATCCCGCCAACAAAGCCTGGATCATTTTCAACATGCGTCCAGAAGCCCATTACGACAATGGCACACCCATCACCGCGGCTGATATCGAATATTCGTTCCAGACTATTCGGGAGCATGGCCGACCTTTCCTCAAGTCTTTCTACGATGAAGTGGAAAACGTTGAAGTACTTGGCGAACACAAGATCAAGTTCACGTTCAATACCGTGGACACCATGAAACCACTCATGAAAGTGGCAGGGTTGTCTCCACTCTCAGTGGAATACTGGAAAGATAAGGACATCAGCAAAACCTACCTGACTCCGAGCCCCTCAAGCAGCAGCTACTACATAGCCGATATAGATGCCGGACGTTCACTGACCTACAAGCGGGTGGAAGATTATTGGGGTAAGGATCTGCCGATAAACAAGGGACTAGGCAACTTCGACAGCATGCGTTATGACTACTACCGCGATCTTGAAGTCATGATGGAAGCCTTCAAGGCGGGTGATATCGATTTTCGTTCCGAGAACAGCTCCAAGCGCTGGGCAACGGGCTACAACATAGAACAAGTGGATAACGGTGAGATCATTCTCGACACGCCACCGGACAACGCACCTCAGGCTATACAGGGTTTCTTTTTCAATACGCGCCGGCCGCCTTTCGACGACATGAATGTGCGCAAGGGAATCAGTCTGTTGTACGACTTCGAGACCATCAAACGCACCATCCTCTACAATCAGTACGATCGAATCAATAGCTACTTTCCTAATTCGGATTTCGGTGTATCAGGTCCACCCAATGCTGATGAGATCGAAGTACTCACGCCCTTTAAGGATCAGCTGCAACCTGAGGTAATGACGGAGGCATTCATGGCCCCGGTCAGCGATGGCAGTGGCCGCAACCGTAAACAACTCAGAGAAGCACTAACGCTTTTCAATACGGCAGGCTGGAAGCTTGAGGAAGGCAAGCTGATGAAGAACGGTGAGCAGATGGCACTGGAACTACTGCTTGTTCAGCCCGACGGACAACGTACAGCTGCGCCATTTCTGCAGAACCTGAAAAAAGCAGGCATAGACAATACCGTGAGGATTGTCGACAGCGCACAGTATCAGGTCCGGGTTGATGATTTTGATTTTGACCTGATTACCGTAAGACTCAATTTCTTCCCGCCACCAGGCCCGGAGCTACGATCCTATTACGGTAGTGCAGCAGCCGATGAGCGCGGTTCAGCCAATATGGCAGGCATAAAAAACCCGGTCGTTGATCAATTGATAGAACAGATCATCGCTGCCGAATCTCTCGACAAGCTCAAGGTTATCACCCGAGCACTGGACCGAGTATTGCTGTGGAATCACTATGTTATTCCACAGTTCTATAATAGCGAACATCGCATTGCCTACTGGAACCGGTTCGGTCAGCCGGATACATTGCCCAAATACATCAGCTACTCGGCAACACGGTTTCCCACCGGATGGTGGCTGGACACGACACTCGACGAAAAGCTGGACCTTGCTCGCTGAAGGCAGGGTCGCTTGACGGCGAGCATCAGCATGATGAAGACGAACCCCGCATGATCGATTCGTTCTGATGCTGGCCTATATTCTCAGGCGCCTGTTACTGATCATTCCCACGTTGCTGGGCATCATGATCATCAACTTTACGGTGATTCAGTTTGCCCCGGGTGGTCCTGTCGAGCAGGTGTTGGCCGAAATGCGTGGCAACGCAGCCGACTCCACCGCCGCGTTCTCAGGCCAAGGCGGCGATGTTCAGGATTCCGGCCAGTCCGGTGGAGCTCTGCAAAGCGGCACCACCTCCCAGTACCGCGGGGCTCAAGGACTGGACCCTGCCATTATCGCCGAGATAGAACAACAGTTCGGCTTCGACAAACCCGTGCATGAGCGTTTCTTCACCATGCTCTGGGACTATGCGCGCTTTGATTTCGGCTCCAGTTATTTTCGTGATGAAACCGTTATCAACCTGGTGCTGGACAAGCTGCCTGTCTCCATCAGTCTGGGTCTTTGGACAACATTATTCGTCTACCTGATATCCATTCCCTTGGGTATTCGCAAAGCGGTGAAGGATGGTTCCGCATTCGACGTCTGGAGCAGTGGTGCCATTGTCGTCGGCTACGCCATTCCCGGTTTTCTATTTGCCATTCTGCTCATCATTGTATTTGCCGGTGGACGCTACTTCGATTTTTTCCCCCTTCGTGGTCTTACTTCCCCTAACTGGGACGAGATGGACTGGTTCGGCCGAACACTGGATTATCTATGGCATATCACGCTGCCTGTCACTGCCATGGTGATCAGCGGATTTGCCAGTCTGACCATGCTGACCAAGAATTCATTTCTTGATCAGATCGGCATGCAGTATGTGCAAACCGCGCGAGCGAAAGGGTTGTCAGAACGACAGGTGCTCTACGGACACGTCTTTCGCAATGCCATGTTGATTGTTATCGCAGGCTTCCCCAGTGCGTTCATCTCTATTCTATTTACCGGCTCTATTCTGATAGAAGTGATCTTTTCACTGGACGGTATCGGCTTGTTGGGCTGGGAGGCCACCATCAACAGAGACTATCCTGTCGTTTTTGCCACATTGTATTTTTTCACCTTGCTCGGTTTGATCCTTCAACTACTTGGCGATGTGATGTATCACCTGATTGATCCACGCATCGATTTTGAAAGTCGTGATTTCTAGCCTGGATATCCATCGTGCCACGGGGATGCCCAGTCCGGATTCTTCCGGAAGGCCTGCTCCCGCATACCCTTTATGCGTAACGAATCCCACTTATTCTAGCCGCAAGCTATTTTCTACTGAACAGTGCAAAACCGGGTATGACTTGGCCGTTGGCGATAGCTGCGGCAGAAGATCTTTAGGGACTCAAGCATGAACCTCAGCCCTATCAATCAACGACGGCTGGCAAACTTCAAGCGTAACCGGCGAGGCTACTGGGCCTTCTGGATTTTTCTCATTGTCTACATAGTGTCGCTGGGCGCAGAACTGATTGCCAACGACAAACCGATTGTGGTTAATTATGACAATCAATGGTATTTCCCGGTATTCAAGACATACTCGGAATCCGTGTTTGGCGGGGACATGGGATTTACGGCTGACTACACAGATCCCTACCTCACCGACTTGATAGAAGAGAAGGGCTCTATCTACTGGCCGCTCGTGCCTTTTTCCCACCAAACCATTGATTTTGATTTGCAGAGCAGCCCCCCAAGTCCACCCTCGTCGAGGCATTGGCTTGGCACAGACGACCAGGGGCGCGATGTGTTTGCCCGCATGCTGTACGGATTCAGAGTATCTGTCAGCTTTGGATTATTATTGACGCTGTTCAGCACATTGATCGGTGTTTCAGCCGGTGCCGTCCAAGGTTATTTCGGCGGCTTGCTGGATCTGCTGGCACAGCGCTTCATAGAGATCTGGCAAGGTCTGCCTGTTCTCTATCTACTGATCATTATGGCGAGTGTCATCCAGCCGGGGTTTATATCACTATTGGTCTTGATGACGCTGTTTGGCTGGACATCACTGGTGGGGGTGGTGCGCGCTGAATTCCTGCGCGCCCGAAACTTCGAATATGTCCGTGCTGCCAAGGCTCTGGGAGTGGGTGATACCACGATCATGATTCGTCATACACTGCCCAATGCCATGGTTGCCACGGTGACATTTCTGCCATTCATTCTCAGTGGCTCGGTTACAACACTAACCGGTCTTGATTTTCTGGGACTGGGCTTGCCACCCGGTTCAGCATCACTCGGTGAAATGCTGAAACAGGGGCGCGATAACCTTCACGCACCCTGGTTGGGTCTGACGGCTTTCTTTGTATTAGCCATTATGCTGAGCCTGCTGGTATTCGTGGGCGAAGCAGTTCGTGATGCACTGGATCCGAGAAAAACGTTTTCAGGAAATGCTGCGCATGACTGAAACCCTGCTGCATATAGACAACCTGTGCGTGACGTTTGGCCATGAAGAACAGCGCACCAATGCGGTAAATGGCGTTAGCGTCTCTGTTGAAAGGGGACAAACTGTTGCTCTGGTGGGTGAAAGCGGATCCGGAAAATCTGTTACCGCCTTATCCGTCATGCAGCTACTACCCTACCCCTTTGCTAGCCATCCGACGGGAAGCATTCAGTATTGTGGGCAGGAACTGATTGGTGCTGGACCATCAGTTTTAAGATCCATTCGCGGTAACCAGATCAGCATGATTTTCCAGGAACCAATGACCTCCCTGAATCCGCTGCACAGTATTGAACGACAAATCAGCGAATCACTGAAATTGCACAAAGGACTCACTGGCAAGGCATGCCGGTATCGTGTGATCGAACTACTTGAGCGTGTTGGCATCCGAAACGCACAGACTCGGCTCAACGCCTACCCGCACGAACTATCCGGCGGACAGCGGCAACGCGTCATGATTGCCATGGCACTGGCGAATGAACCCGAGTTATTGATTGCCGATGAACCGACCACGGCACTCGATGTGACCATTCAGGCGCAGATACTCGAACTGCTATCCGACTTGAAAGATCAGTTGGGTATGGCCTTGTTATTGATTACCCACGACCTTGGCATCGTACGGAAGATGGCAGACGATATTCATGTCATGACGCAGGGCGAAGTCGTTGAGCACGGCAGTACAGAGAACATTTTCCAGCATCCTCAGCATGTTTACACTAGAGCGCTTCTCTCAGCAGAACCCGGCACTCTTCCACACAGAGATGATCAGGAACAAAAAAGCGTTTTGCAGGCAACCAATATTCGAGTTCGTTTTCCCGTCAAAGGTGGTCTGTTCGGACGAGTCCGGCATTACGTCAATGCCTGTGACGGGATAAGCTTGAGCGTGAGTGCCGGGCGAACTGTTGGTGTCGTTGGCGAATCGGGTTCAGGTAAAACCACATTGGGCCTGGCTCTTCTGAGACTTATTCCCAGCGAGGGCGAGATAATATTCAATGAAGAGTCCATTCATGACAGAAAACAGTCTTCACTGAGAAACCTGCGTCAGTCCATGCAGATTGTCTTTCAGGATCCTTACGGCAGCCTGAGCCCACGCTTGTCGGTTCTGCAAATTATCGAAGAAGGCCTGCAGGTTCACCAACCAGAAATGAGCGCCGGCGAACGTGCCGAACGGGTAGAGGCGATGTTACTGGAAGTAGGTCTCAACGCTGATGCAATGAGTCGATATCCGCATGAGTTCTCTGGAGGACAACGCCAGCGGATCGCTATAGCGCGGGCATTGGTACTCAAACCTACCTTGCTGATACTCGATGAGCCAACTTCTGCACTGGACATGTCTGTTCAGGCGCAAATTGTTCAGCTTCTGCAAGATCTTCAGCAGCGGTATCAGCTAGCCTACGTATTTATTAGCCATGACTTAAAGGTTATCAGGGCTTTGAGTGACGATATTATCGTGATGCGCGAGGGCAAGATCGTTGAAAGTGGCCCCGCCACCCACGTGCTGAACCATCCTGAACACGCCTATACCCAAGCCTTGATGCAGGCGGCATTTGATAAAACCACTGTTTGAAACCGACGTTTCCAGGCAGGTAAGATTTTGCGCTATAGGCAGCAGCGTTCTGCCTTTTAGTTGGGTTGATCAACCTTTAGCCAATGATACTCAAGCCAACGCAGCCGATCGAGATGCCGCTGAGAATATTTTTTGATCTCAGCGGCACGGGAATTACTCAGGAAAAAAGCAGATCAAATGCTTTGATATACGCTTTACCTTTAGTGGTGATCTTGACGTAAACACCTTTAAGAGGCATGCCCTTTGGTGCCTCAATCTGACTTACCAACTCAAGTTTGAGTAACTTCTTGTAGAACGCAGTGACCTGCGTACCTGTTAATCCGGTTAATTCAGCAACCTGTGGTTTTGTCAGAGGCGCCTTCTTCTCTTGAGAACCGACAGCTCCCAGAATTGCGACCAGTGCGCCGACATCTTCAAAACTCAGTTTTTTTGCAGTACGTGCCATATTTAATTATCGCTAGTTATTTAAGTTGTACATCAGTAAAAAAGGTGTATCGAACCCGAAAGGGCAATCGACATCAGGCGTATAATCGCATATCACATGCGCTTGCGCCTATTCCAGTAAAAGATAATAAATAACGAGAAGATATTTCAGTTGCTTCGTAGCGTGGTTTTGGACGCCTGCTCTGTTTGAAAGAAAGAGATTGTTATCAGATTTCTTATTATCAGAAAACACACCAACGAACAGTTTTTCCCTGCTATTACAGAACCATTTGCTAAAACAGAAAACATACTTACGGTATTACCGACCACGGCGCTCTGCGTGTTTTTTCTAAAGTATTCAAAAGCTTCCGCAAGGTCGCCAATCTCATCTTTACGGCCCGGTCTGGTAACAGTTGTCTGTGCATCTCCCGATGTCAATCTCTTTACAGAAGCAAGCGTATGACCCAATGGGTTACTTATGTTGCGGCTCGTCATCCAATAAGCAAATGCAGACAGCGTGAAGAACAAGGCGACAATAGAAATAGGTTGATTGCGTTGTTCAACGCTTCGACTGTGCGCCTGTTGCTCCAACAAGGTATGCAGATCGTTGCGAAGTTCACCAGACAACAGCTTGAGAGTGCTTGCCGGCAAGCGATCTTTACAGCGTACGGCAGCGTCAGCCTGGAAGGGGGCTTTCAGACTACTTTCTCTGTATTCGCCCAGTGCCGTACGGTATTGAATACCCAATTACGTCTATTCGGCAGGAAATTTTCCTAGCTGTGTTCGAATCAACAGATCGTTAATTTGCACCAGCAACGCACCAATAGTGATATTGACGGCTTCGTCACGTTCAGAATATTTTGAGCTGTATTTCTCCAGATCATCTGGATTGCCATCACGCAAACGACTGGGCTCTACACTTCTACCAACACACGACCATCAACAACCTTGACCGGGTAGACCCGTAAATTTCGAGTTACTGGTGGGTACAGTGCCCGGCCATCACGAATATCAAAACCGCCCTGGTGCAACGGGCATTCAATGACATGACCATCGAAATATCCGTCGCATAACCGAGCGCCGGCGTGCGAACAGAGCGCTTGTGTGGCATACAATCTATCGGCTGCATCGTAAATAGCTACTTGTTTGTTGCCAATCTCCACTGTCGTGACATCATCTGGCTCCAGATCCTCGACAGCGATGACATTCATCCATTCACTCAACGTCTTGAATACTCTTACGAATAGAGCGATGGGCCTGCCAGTAGCCGTTTTGTTCCACATACAGCTGCCCTTCAAGCTTGTCGTGCAGTGTTGGCAATGCATGGAAAGGCACCGATGCCGCAAAATGGTGTTCAGCGTGGTAGTTCATGTTCCACGCAAGGAATCGCCATAGGCGTGACACTTTGCTGGTTCTTGTATTGAGGGTGCGATCGCTCACTGTCGGGCGCCCGACATGCTCAGTCATTCTGATATATCGCATAACAGGCTCAGCTAACAGCAGGGGAAACCACCAGTAGATCACCGGAGCAGTCCAGGAAAACATGACAGTAGGTATCAGAATGAGTGCGTATCCCAACAGCATGATACGAGACTCCCTGACAATAGCTTGCTCTTCGACCTCAGGAATAAATCGCTTTTCGTCCTCAGTCATGTTGCCAGTGGCGCGACGACACAATCCACTGAACTGAGAACGCCAGTAAGGAATGGCAGACAGATACCACCAATATTGCGCTCTGCTTTTCGGCAGTGGGATCATCTCCGGATCGTGCCCGGGCTGATTGGTGTAGGTATGATGGTCGCAGTGTTCATAACGGAAAAAACGCGGTGGAATGAACAACAAAAACCCACACAACGCTGCAAGCGTATTGCACAAAGTACGTGAACGAAAAGCTGTGTAGTGGCTGCACTCGTGCTGAAGTGCAAAGTGATGGACCACAACAACTCCGTGCACGAACATGGCAGGCACCAGCAAGACAACGTGAATCTGAGCTATCCAGACGATCAGGGAAGTGGCACAAAGCAACAGCAGCCAGACACCCAGATGCCTCAGGCCAGGTTTATTACTGCGTTTCATCAACGCTTTTAGTTCACGCCGAGTGATAACGGTAGAACCGTCATCAAACACATCACTCATGGGCGTTAGCACAGTGGACATACGGATTTATAGCGTTTCAGATTGGCTAGATTGAACGAGAACAGACAACTACACGCTCATATCGCTGAGTAGTAACCGACAATATCACCATCGGTAGTCACGCCTAGTCCGTTCAGCAATCGGTTGGCATAATTGAAATAGCCTATGATCTGGTTAGCCTCCAGTATTTCACCGTCTGTCAGCCCATGATTCTTAAGTAACTGCACATCCGCTTCCTGCATATCTCCGGGTGCCAGGGTAAGCTTGTGCGCGTAGGTCAAAAGAGCCAGTTCCTTACCGCTGAAGATGCTCTCTGGAGCCTGAGCTTTCAATGCCTTTTCTATGCTCTTGGCCCGTTCCGGATCGTCTATAAGATGCGCCGCATTAGCCCAGTGATTGGCCAACGAGTAGTCACAACAATTCAGAATGGATACATACGACGCAATGGTTTCCTGCAACCACGTGGGCAATGTGTTGGCCGAGTCGTGTAGCGCAGCACGGTAGAGCTCTACATGTCCACGTAGCGTACTGGGGCGTAATGAATGCACGCGCATGACGTTATCGACTGTGCCGTGAGGCGTACGCGCGAGATCAAGCTCCTTTCTAAGTGAAGGACTCGCCTCTTCATCGCTGATCATCTCGATCCAGGCTGTCATTTCATACGCCTTTTTGTAATTGATAAAAACAGCATTCGTCTGATCATCGCTCATAGATCTTTCGTGAGCGTTTCTCGAGGCGACTAAACCAGCTTGCCAGACCAAAGCAGACCACAAAATACATGGCGGCCACGACGATCCACGTTTCAAAGCGCCGGCCCGTCGAAATGGCTATCTCACTGCCCATGAAGGTTAGTTCCTGCACAGAAATCAATGACACGATGGCGCTGTTCTTTACAAGCAGGATGAACTGATTCGCCATCGGTGGGGCAACGGCTCTTAGCGCCTGCGGAATAACGACCAATCTGAACAGCTGAAACGGTTTGAGTCCGACACTCTGACCAGCCTCAGTTTGTCCTTCTGGAACTGAGCGAATTCCTGCTCGAACAATCTCAGCGATATAGGCTGCTTCAAACATCGCCAGACAAACGACACCGGAGATGAGGTTTTCCAATAGCTGAGGCGGACCCAGCAAGGTGCCCATGATGCGTTTGCCGTCAGGCCCTAGCTCACGGGCCCATACATCAATTCCCAACGCTGGAACAATTTGAGAGGAGATAAAAAAATAGAAAACGAAGATAAAGACCAGCGGTGGAATGTTTCGGATCAAGCCGACATAACTCACAGCGATCAGTCTGGGGAGTAACCGCTTCAGTGTGGCCATGATTCCGAGAAGCAAACCGAGAACGCTTGCCAGCACCATGGACCAGAAGGAGAGTCGCAACGTAGTCAGCAAACCTTCGAGGAGAACGTTCGGGCGCCACCAACCACCCTCTTCACTACGAACAACCAATACCTGAGGTAGAAAATTCCAGTTCCACTTGTAAACGAGTACGTTGGATATGTTCTGCCACAGATACATCACACTTGCCAGCGTGATGGCAATGACCACGATATCGACAATGCCGAATGCGCGCTTCCTGTTGGGATCTGGATACATACAAGGCAGATGTCAGATTGATGTAGCAGGAAAATGCAAGCTGGTTTTTCTCATCCAGCCTGCATTTCGCAGCAGAATTTACTCCGCTATCTGGTCACCCCATTCACGACCACCAAACCAGTACTCGTGACGCGCATCCAGCCAGCCATTGCCACGATTAATCAGGATCCAGTTGTTAAAGAAATTCAATGCATCCGGATCGCCCTTACGTAGCGCAAAACCTTCGTTACCCGGATCGATTTTTGTATCCGTGGGGCTGAAAGCCACTTCAGGGTTTTCAAAGATAGTGAATGCCGGTAGGGGTTGTGATCCCATCAGTGCGTGAGCATTGCCGTTAAGCACTTCCTGTAATACTTGGCCCTGATCATCAAACTGCCTTAACGTTGCTTTGGGGAAATTTGTCTGAATATAGGAACACGGTGTAGCACCTCGACGACAGGCAAACGTCACGTCAGCACTATTGTAGTCATCAGGCCAGTTAAGGCTCTCCGCTATTTTCTTGTTGGCCATTACGCCCAACGAAGAGTTAGCGTAAGCATCGGTAAAATTGACCGTCAGGTTTCGTTCGGGCGTGACCGTCATGCCGCCGATGATAACGTCGAATTTACCAGCCAGCAGCGCTGGGATAATGCCATCCCATGCAGTGGGGATGTATTCGATTTCCACACCCATGTCTTCCGCAAGCTTTCTTGCTACATCAATCTCGAAACCAATTAGCTCACCTTCCTTGTCGCGCATGGCCCAAGGTACGAATGTAGACATGCCAACTCGCAGCACGCCAGCCTCCTTGATGGACTCAATGACGCTATCTTGCGCATGAACAACGGTGCCAAGCAATGATGCACAAGCCAGAATTCCAGCGCCGATAAATCCTCGGCGAGACAACAATTTTCGTATTTTCATAATGCTATTTCCTGATATTGATAAAAGGCACTACAGTGAAACAACGAACAAACAATATGGCGTGACCTATCCGGCATGCCCTCTGCGGGCTCGGGCTTCCAGCCGTGATGCCAGATAGGACAAACTGATGGTCATGGTCAGATAGATACCGGCAATAGTGAACCAGACTTCGAAACTCAGAAACGTATCAGCTATGACGTTCCTGCCCTCATTGGTTAAATCGAATATCGCAATCGTGGACACTATTGCCGAGTTTTTGATGATATTGACCAGCGCGGATGTCATGGGTGGCAACATGATGGGCACTGCCTGCGGTAAAACGACGCGTGCGTAGACCGGACCGCGACGCAGACCCAGCGACATTGCACCTTCCCACTGCCCTCGCTCTACGGACAATATGCCGCCACGGATTATCTCCGAGATAAAGGCAGCTTCAAAAAAGGCCAGACACAACACGCCGGTCCAGAACCGGTCGATACCAATGATGGGAGATAGAACAAAGTAGAACAGGTACATCTGCACCAGCAATGGTGTGTTGCGCACTAACTCCAGGTAGATCGTGGAGACCATGTGACCCGACCATGATCTGGATAATCGCAACAGGGCCGTTACCAGCCCCACAAAAAACGCCACTATTGTGGCCCACAGCGTGATTTCGAGCGTGACAAGCGTACCTTTGACCAAAGGCCCCCAGATCAGCTCACCATCAATGATTCGATAGAGGTACCGTGGAATGCGATACCACTGCCAGTTGTACCCCATGGAGGTAGCACCCAAGTATATTCCCCACGCAAGCAGGCCAGCTCCAATGAGGAACAGGACCCAGTCTGTCCACTTCTGCTGTTGCGCACGACGCTCATCTGTACCGTCGGGTACTGTCCGAACCATACTGGTAGTCACGGCTTCCATTAGGTGCTTTGACCACGTAGCGAAGTTGCTGCGTGAGGCGATAGTCTATCGCGAAGGACGAGTCTGTGCAAAAACCTCGGCAATTCCTCTATGAAGACGAGAGGAATGCGGTATTGTCTCGCTTATTATGAATCGCATTACTCTCTGCACGATCAACGCCCGCTACATTCACGCATCGCTGGGACTCCGGTATCTCTACGCGAACATGGGTGATCTGCAAAGTTGCACCACATTGCAGGAATTTACCCTTGAGCAACGCGCAGAAGATATCGTTGAGCTGCTGCTCAAGAACGATGCGAGGATTATTGGGTTCGGTGTGTATATCTGGAACATCACACTCACCACAGAAGTCATTCGATTACTCAAAATCGTAAGCCCTGATATCAATCTGGTGATCGGCGGTCCGGAAGTCAGTTACGAACTTGATGAACAACCCATCAGCCAGCTGGCTGATTTCATCGTTACCGGTGCAGCTGATACCAGCTTTGCCGAATTGTGCTCAGAGATTCTGGATAACAAGGCACCTGCTCGCCAGGTATCGTCCCTGCCTCTCGAGATAGACGCGCTGACATCACCCTACCCGTTTTATTCTGACGATGACATCGCGCATCGCGTTATCTACGTGGAGGCATCCCGCGGCTGCCCCTTCAAATGTGAGTTTTGCCTTTCATCTCTGGACAAGACCGCTGTTGCCTTTGATCTGCCCGTGTTTCTCCAACAGATGCAGCAACTGATTGAACGTGGCGCCAGGCAATTCAAGTTCGTTGATCGCACCTTCAACCTGAAAGCCGATACTAGCCGGCGGATACTGGAGTTCTTTCTTTCGCATATCGACAAAGGATTATTTTTACACTTTGAACTGATACCCGATCGTCTACCCGATATTCTTCTGGATCTGTTGCCACAATTCCCACCGGGATCACTGCAATTTGAAATTGGTATTCAATCGTTCAACGCCGATGTACAAAAACGTATCAGCCGAAAACAACAACACGACAGAACCTGTCATAACCTGAAATGGTTACGAAGTCATACCACAGCGCACATTCATACTGATCTGATATTCGGCCTGCCCGGTGAAACACTGGACAGTTTTGGTGAGGGCTTTGACCTGCTGTACTCACTCGGTCCACAGGAAATACAAGTGGGTATTCTGAAACGACTACGCGGAACTCCCATAGCCCGACATACAAAAGACTACGACATGCGATACATGAGTACTCCTCCCTATCGCATACTCGCCCATCGTGATGCAGACTTCGATACGGTGCAGCGCATGGTGCGCTTTGCACGCTACTGGGATCTCATTGGCAATTCGGGTCGCTTCCCCAATGCACTTCCATCTCTTTTAGGTATGCAGCCTTTTAATCGATTCATGGCACTGAGTGATTGGCTCTTTGAAACGACAACCCAAACTCACAAGATTGCCTTGCCACGACTATTCGACCTGTTGCACGAATTCATGATTCAGAAACTACTGGAACAGGAATGCAACGTGGAACAGACACTAATTGACGACTATTCGCATAACCGTTTGAAAGGGCAGCCCGGGTTCATCAAGCGCAAGCATCATGCGGGCTCGAATGATCAGTACCAGAAAACGTCAGTAGCGCAGCGGCAGCAACGCCATGTGCTGCCTCCGCCTGTATAGACACAAACCCAGAGCTTTAACCCTATTCATACAGAAACCCGAGCCACCAAGGTACACCTGTCTCAAAATGACGCGCTGATACTGGTTGTTGAAGATAACGACATGGTTCGCGAATTGACTATCAACCAACTAGAACTTCTGCAATTCACCATTGAACAAGCCAGTAACGGCATAGAGGCCATTCAACAGCTTGAGAACAACCCCGACATTGATCTGGTTCTGTCCGACATCGTGATGAGCGGTGGCATGACCGGTTACGATGTTGCTCGATGGGCGAAAAAGCACCGACCAGACGTGAAGGTCCTGCTGACTTCAGGGTACAGTGAGCAACTAGTTGAAGACGACGTAGATCAGAAAGCTGCAAGTACTCCAAAAACCCTACAGTCTCGTTGACTTGCAACAGGCGATTGTTGCAAGTCTTGAACACAGGGAAGAGTCTACCTAGTCATTTTGCATCACTAGGGTTAACCTACCCTGATCTCGCTCTCAACCGGTATGCTCGCTAAAACTGAACTCTTGGCGCTCTTTGTTCCAACTCTTGAAACCGGTTGTTCAACGGCGTCTCAGGCCATCGCGATGGTGCCGCTCTTGCGCCCCAGTCGATGTTTATGATGTTGCCGCCACCTGTAGAGAAACCTGAATCAAAGTCTCGGAAACCTTCAGACGTGCCCAAGACGAAAACACCACCTGCCGCTACGCCTAGTCCAATTGCACCGGCAAACACAATCTTGATCACACTATAGGGGCGTTCGCCTCTCACCTTACCTGTTCTACCGTTAACCACAAACCGGTACGTCTTGTCGCGAAACTGAAAGCCTGCTGTCCATAACGGCAGCAATACATGCTTGAAGGTAGTGTCACTGTGCTGAGTTCGCAGGCTTGTGATGCGTTGCTGGTCTCCCCCTATGGCACGTTGCACATCGGTACGTATGACAGTATCCATCGTCTTCTGTGCGATGTTAAAACCTTCATCAAGATCGACCTGATATACCTCGCTACTGAAACCTGCGAGGTAGTCCTCTGTATAAGGCACAAGATTCTCAAGATCCCATGGTGCCAGCCAGTCGGTAATCTTGCGAGGTAGCGTTTTTGTTGCACCCACCAGAACATCATCAAAGTGACGTGATGTTCT
>Ga0114956_1000004_pt1 | contig 102224 bp, 90 predicted proteins | sample MaitaG_FD_87304 | JGI IMG/M metagenome (GOLD analysis project Ga0114956, IMG submission 87304) | Marine algal microbial communities from Maine, USA - Maine_Asex2 metaG | ecosystem: Host-associated > Algae > Red algae > Unclassified | place: Maine, USA | collected 2015-01-05 | reverse complement strand
TGGGTAGGCGATAATTTGGCCTGAGTGAATAGCTGTTGCAGCAGCTTTGCAGCTAAGTACCATTGCTGCAATAGCCCTTTACTCTTTGGTAGCCGTAGTGACTTTCTTGGCTGCAGAGGCTTTCTTAGCCGCCGTTTTTTTAGCACTTGCTTTCTTTTTGCTTGCAGCCTTTTTCTTTTTCTTCTTGGCAGCTGATTTCTTTTTGGTTTTTTTCTTCGCAGCAGCCTTCTTCTTGGAGGCGGCATCGGCTTCTTTCTTGGCTGCAGCTTTCTTCTTGCCGCGTCCACGCTTCTCCGGTGCTTCTTCAAGCAACTTCAAACAGGTTTCAAGTGGAATTGCTTCTGGTTTCTCTTTAAGTTCTTTGGGAATTTTTGCATTCTTGTTGCCATCGGTAATATACGCACCCCAGCGGCCATTGAGAATTTGCACATCGGTATCTTCAAAATGCTTGATCAGTTTGTTGGCATCCTCGATTTTCTTTTCAGCGACAATTTCCAACGCGCGTTCCAGCGTAACTTCGTATGGGTCCTCGTCTTTTAACGATACAAATTTGGTATCGTATTTAATGTACGGACCGAATCGTCCAATATTGGCAGAAACCTTTTCGCCTTCGGGTGTTTCACCAAGCTTACGTGGTAAATCAAACAATCGAATGGCTTCTTCGAGTGTTATCGAATTCATTTTTTGACCGGGACGCAAACCGGCGAATTTTGGTTTGTCCTCGTCATCGCGTGTGCCTATTTGAACAAATGCGCCATAACGACCAACACGTACAGAAATTGGCTTGCCAGTTTCTTCGTCAGTACCAATTTGTCTGAAGAGATCGTCGCGACCGGTATCTGTTTCTTTGAGGTCTACGGTTTTTTTGAATGGTTTCCAGAAATCTTCGAGCACCGGAATCCATTGTTTTTCGCCGCGCGAAACGGCATCGAGTTGATCTTCCAGATTGGCCGTGAAGTCGTAGTCGATGTATTTTTCAAAATGCAAAGTCAGGTATTTGTTAACCACACGGCCTTTGTCGGTAGGGAAAAATCGACGTGATTCAACTTCGGCATATTCGCGATTTTGCAGTGTCTGAATAATTGAGGCGTAAGTTGATGGTCGGCCTATGCCGTATTCTTCTAACGTTTTGACCAGACTAGCCTCACTGAATCGAGGCGGTGGTTCAGTGAAGTGTTGCGTTAGTTTGATGTCCTGCAGTGGTACCTTATCGCCTTCCTTAAGCTCAGGTAACATCTTGTCGTCGTCGTCCGTGTTTTTCTTGTCGTCCACATCTTCAATGTAGACTTTCATAAAACCCGGGAAAGTCACAGTTGATCCGTTGGCGCGAAACAGGTTGCCTTTACCGCATTCAAAGTCAACGGCAACACCATCAATGACCGCATTGATCATTTGACTGGCGACGGTTCGTTTCCAGATCAGGTTATAGAGCTTGTATTGGTCTTCATTCAGAAATGGTTTCATTTCCTCTGGCGTACGCTTAACCGACGTTGGCCGTATAGCTTCGTGGGCTTCCTGCGCATTTTTCGACTTGTTCTTATAGACGTTGACTTCGGCCGGTAAGTAGTCTTTGCCATAGCGTGCAGGTATTAGTTCACGTAGTTCGTCCAGACATTCCTGTGACAAGGTGATGGAATCAGTACGCATGTAGGTAATCAAACCTACCTGGCCTTCGCCAACGTCGATGCCCTCGTAAAGTCCTTGTGCGATACGCATACCGCGCTGTGCACCAAAACCCAGCTTTCGTGATGCTTCCTGTTGCAAAGTCGACGTAGTGAAGGGTGCGGTTGGATTACGTTTACGCTGTTTCTTTTCAACTTTTATGGCCGTTAGATTGCCTTTGGCATGACCCATAAGCATATCTTTGGCTGCATTTGCCTGAGGACCATTATTAACCGTGAACTGCTTTACCTTTTCGTTCTCCAGCAATGACAACCGTGCGTTGAAGGCCTGCTTGTCTTTCTCCAGTTCTGCAACGATGCTCCAATACTCTACCGGTATGAATGCTTCAATTTCATCTTCACGTTCGCAAAGCATGCGAAGTGCAGGCGATTGCACACGACCAGCGGATAAGCCTCGAGCAATTTTTTTCCATAGCAATGGAGACAGATTGAATCCAACCAGATAATCCAGTGCACGGCGGGCCTGCTGTGCATTGATCAAGTCGGTACCCAGTTCTCTGGGATTCGCTACCGCATCAACAACAGCAGATTTTGTTATCTCATGGAACACCACGCGCTTAACATCTTTGTTTTCCAAATGTCCCATCTCGCGCAGCAGTTCTACCAAATGCCAGCTGATTGCTTCCCCTTCGCGATCAGGGTCAGTCGCGAGGAGTAGGGAGTCGGCTTTTTTCAGTGCCTTGATTATGGCGTCAACACGCTTTTCATTGCGTTCGATCATTTGATACTTCATGGCGAAGTCATTATCGGGATCGACAGCACCTTCTTTTGGCAGCAGATCACGAACATGGCCGTAAGATGCCAATACTTTGTAGTCCTTACCAAGGTATTTTTCGATGGTTTTGCCCTTCGCGGGCGATTCCACAATAATTAGATTTTTGCTCATGAAGCTATCTGAGTATTTGCCATTTCCGGGCGTCGGATATCCCGGTGTCTGTTATTCCGACCAGTGGCCGGACCTTATATAGTGTTCAACCCTTGCAACGGGTATACCGTCCACCTTGGTTCGCCACGATAACACCGACGAGCTCCAGGTGGGTCAATGCACCGGCTACGTGCGCCGCATCAAGGCCAGAGCGTCTTACCAGCGTATCAATTGAGACTGGGTCAAAGCCCAGACAATCTAGCAAGGTTAGCGTGTCTGATGGCATATTGGCCAATTTTTTCTTAATCGGCGGTTCGTCAACAACTGCGTCAGCGGCAGATATGTCAACAAGGTGGCGTTGCAATTCTGTACTCAGGCAGGCCATGATGTCGTTAGCATTTTCGATCAAAGCAGCTCCATTTCTGAGTAGTTCGTGGCAACCGCGAGCCATCGGGTTTTGCACAGCACCCGGCATAGCCATCACCTCACGACCCTGGCGCAGAGCGTGTTGAGCGGTAGTCAGTGTGCCGCTGGGCAAAGCAGCTTCGACCACCAGCACACCAATACTCATCCCGCTGATAAGGCGGTTTCGGCGTGGGAAGCAATGTGGTTGCAGGCTGCTTTCCAACGGAAACTCAGTAACAATAGCGCCACTGGATACAATTTCCTGTGCCAGTCTTTGATGGCTACGGGGGTAGATACGCTCCGGTCCGGTAGCTGAGACCGCAATGGTGTCGCCATGCCCGAGCAGGGCGCCTCGATGAGCTGCTGCGTCGATGCCCAATGCCAGTCCGCTCACCACCGTAATGCCACTTTTTGCCAGCGATTGAGCGATGCCACGAGCCTGTTCGAGTGCTCCATGGGTGGCTTTTCGTGCTCCAACTATAGCCACACACGGTGTACTGAGGCAATTGGTATTGCCACTCACGTATAAAACGGGTGGTGCGTTTCGAGTGGCCAGCAGCGCTTGCGGGTAAGCCGGGTGGTCCAGGCCGATGATGTGATTTGTGGACGATTTTTGTTCCCAATCAAGGGCGGTTTGTACCTGCTCGGCTACTTTCGGCGCTTGTCTTTGACGCAACGCCGCCCTGGCAACCTGATTGAAAGTGTTGTCGTTGGTTAGAATTGGTGAATGTGGCGAGCGCAGTAGCTTCGCCAGATCTTTTGGGTCGGGGTAGTGGAGTAAAAACTGACGCTGAAGTGCTGGCGTAACTGCACGTGTGAAAGAGTAACTTAACCAGATTGAAGCAGGCGTCTGGTCGCCGGTATATTCATCCATGAATGTGGCCGCGGTTGACCCGCGACCACATCAAAGGTACGCAGGTATTTAAATGCCCGTTACGCCATCATTGACGCGAATCGGGAGTGTCGATTCCATGACTAGCGCATAGCTTACAGCATCAAAGGTTTTAAATACCATCACTACACCTGTCCGGGTACTGGGCATGCTAACTTCTTCGTAATTTCTTTTGCCACGAGAGTCTATAAACTTGCCACCGCGTGTCTCGATCGCGAGTACATCGCCCGGTTTGATGGCGTTTTTCTTACCCAGATTAAGCACAATAACCTGATCGCGCCCACTTTGGGTAATCGAGTTCACCAGCGAAACCACTCGGCCTTCTCCGCCACCCAGCGATGGCATACGTGTTTCGTAGCTTGCAGAAACACTGTCATCATTGGTTGCCAGCAGAAAGTCTCCGGCAATAGTTTCCATTTTGTTGGATGTCACGATGAGCGTTGATGGGTCACCCAGGTGCATAAGCTTCACATCAGATACGTGCTGCACTTCATAACCAAGTGTCTTTTTAGTTACCGGGTCTGTTAGTTTTTTGCTTTTACGAAAAACAGCGTATTGCGGCTGTTCACGGTTAAGTTTGCCGCGAACGTAAATTTGATGTCCGATAGCACTGATCAAACGACCATCAAAGTTTCCAACAACATAGGGAGCATTTTTGATTTCCTTGATGCCTACAACGCGCGGATGAACCAGAAATGATGCAATCGCATCGCCGGGAATCATTGGAATAGCATCGTCGAGAGATTCAGACCGAATTCTCGGTGACAGCCGTTCTGTGCCAAGATTTCCTGCGTTCCCACCAACACCCGATTGCGAAACTCGATTGCCATCGCGATCAATAACCAGTCGCGGCTGACCATTCACATATTCAAGGCCTATTTTGTCACCTGGGAATATAAGATGTGGATTTTTGATTTGTGGGTTGTAATCCCAGATTTGTGGCCAAAGCCATGCATCTGTCAGAAATCGATCAGAGATATCCCACAAGGTGTCGCCTTTGACCACGGTGTAGGCATCTGGCGCATCCGGATCGATAGCTCTGGGCTGAACCGGGTCTCGCGGAACCGCCACGGTGTACTCACCATCTGAGGAAAAGCGGTTTTCAGCGGTGGTCGGGCTTGTTGCATCGACTGCCACCAACTCAGTGTCCTTGCCCAACGAGCATGCTGCCAGCAGGGTTGACAGGCTCAGCGCTAGTACAACGCGAGCGGCCGGAATAGCTTTAATTTTGGCCATCTGTTCGAAATCTCCAATTTCATCGGTCGGTCCAGCATGGATCAGTGGACCTCATGTGCTCTGATATGCAAGGGGGATGCCTTCTGTGCCTGTTAGAATGATCAATTGTCATAAGCATCGGATTTTTCGCAAGTGTCTCTGTTGGATATACTTTTTTACCCTGACCCCCAATTACGCAAAATTGCGGCCCCGGTGGCCAATGTTGACGGTCGTGTCGCTGAATTGGTCGACAATATGTTTGCCACCATGTACGACGCTCCCGGTATTGGGTTGGCAGCAACCCAAATTAATGTCCATGAGAGAATTGTGGTTATTGATGTGTCAGAAGAGGGTGATTCGCCGCTGGCACTGATAAACCCTGAATTGAAGCTGGTGGAAGGTGCGGCTGAGACTCAGGAAGGTTGCCTGTCCATTCCCGGCATTTACGAGACCATTACCCGACCGTCAAATGTACAAGTCAACGCCATCGATCGAGAGGGCAATCCGTTTGAAGTAGAGGCTGACGGTATTTTGGCTGTTTGTATTCAGCACGAGATCGATCATCTAGAGGGTAAGTTATTCGTTGATTACCTCTCGCCACTGAAACGCAACCGCATTCGGAAAAAAATGATCAAGGCGGCGCGTGAACGTGAAGAAGATGAATTTGACGACGAGTAAGGTCAAATGATCGACTGCAACAGTTTGCGAATTGTTTTCGCCGGAACACCAGATTTTGCTGCGAGTGCACTGCAGGGCTTATTGGATTCTGAACATAACGTTGTCGGGGTGCTGACCCAACCTGACAGACCAGCCGGACGCGGTCGTGCAGTCAAACCCGGTCCGGTCAAAGTTCTTGCCGAACAAAACGGTGTGGCTGTTCAGCAGCCATTGAATTTCAAAGACGAGCAAAGTGTTGCTGCGTTAAGCGAATTCGATTGCGACGTTATGATTGTTGCTGCCTACGGGTTAATACTGCCAGCGGCAGTTCTCGATATTCCGCGTCTGGGATGTTTGAACATTCATGCATCGTTATTACCGCGCTGGCGTGGGGCTGCTCCAATTCAACGTGCGTTGCTCGCAGGTGATAAAGAGTCGGGAGTTTGTATCATGAAGATGGATGTCGGGCTCGATACCGGCGACGTACTCTGTACTTCCAGTGTGAAGTTGACCGAGCAGATGATTGGTGGTGAGCTACATGATAGCCTGGCAGAGCTTGGTGCCACTATCCTGGTTGAAATGTTGTCCCCCTATTGTCGTGGTGACATAACACCGGTTGCTCAACCAGCCACCGGAATCACTTATGCCGACAAACTCAGTAAAGCCGAAGCTGCATTGGATTTTTCTGAATCAGCCATAGCACTGCATAGAAAAATACAGGCTTTTAACCCCTGGCCGGTGTGTGATGCAACACTCGACAAAGTGCGTTACCGAATCTGGCGATCAACCGTACCCAAAAATGTTCAGGCTCCAGAGGCTGCAAAACCAGGGCAGATTTTGTCGGCAAATGACACAGGTATCCGGGTTGCGACTGCTGATGGCGTGCTGGATATTATTGAAATTCAGAAGCCCGGCAAGAAACCCGTGTCTGCCGGAGACTTCAGTCGCGGAACCGATATCGTCAACAAGGTGTTTGACTAGTTGTGTCTGCTGTCGACGTGCGGGTGGCGACAGTTAACGTGATGATGCAAATGCATCGCGGCGGTGGTTCTTTAACACGACTTCTGCCAGAGGCGCAGCAGCTGGTTAATGAGAATGACAAGGCCTTGTTGCAGGCGTTTTGTTTCGGTATGGCACGATGGTCTGGTCGGTTGAGTGGGGTGGTTGATGGCCTGCTGGCAAAACCCTTAAAGCGCAAAGACAACGATATATATTTGTTGATGCAACTGGGTGTTTTCCAGCTAGCCTACACCCGAGTTGCGCCTCATGCGGCTGTTGATAATACGGTTGCGGCGGTAAAAAAACTGGGTAAACCGTGGGCCAAAGGATTGGTGAATGCGGTGTTGAGAAATTATCAGCGCCAGTCTGAATCACTCATTGATGCGCTCGACGAGCCGGCGAGTTTGTCACATCCGCAATGGTTGCTAAGCGCATTCAAGCGCGATTGGCCGGAGTGTTGGCCTGATATAGTTGAGCAGGGTAACAGGCAGGCTCCAATGACATTGCGTGTTAATCAGCTACAAGTTGCGCGCGAGCGCTACCTGGAAAAACTCTCTGATGCCGGTATCGAGGCTGATTCGATCAACTGTATTGAATCTGCGATTACTTTAAGCGCGCCTGTATCAGTGCAACTGCTACCAGATTTTGATGAAGGTGCTGTGAGTGTGCAGGATGCCGCTGCGCAATTGGCAGCTGGCTTGCTCGGTGCGGGTCAGGGCCAACGTTTACTTGATGCTTGTGCAGCTCCGGGTGGCAAGACTGCGCATGCGCTTGAACATGGTTTGTGGCGTCAAGTGGTTGCTCTTGATCAGGACGCAGAGCGTCTCGCGCGAGTTGGCGAAACACTTGATCGCCTGCAACTCACCGAACGATGTGAAATGCATTGTGCCGATGCCGGTGATACAAAGAATTGGTGGGATGGAAAAAAATTCGATGCAATCCTTCTTGATGCGCCTTGCAGTGGCACTGGTGTGATTCGTCGTCATCCTGATATTAAATTACTACGCCGTGCCAATGATATTGATCAACTGGTTTGTGCGCAAAAGGACTTGCTCAATGCGTTGTGGGAAACGTTGGTACCTGGTGGACACTTTTTATACGCAACCTGCTCGATACTAAAAGCTGAAAACGAACAACAGGTTCAGTGGTTTCTGGAACAACATAGCGATGCCACTTTGGCAGATTTTACGCTTGCGGTTGGCACATTACGACCTGGTGCAGGTTACCAGATTCTTCCCGGCGAACAAGGTATGGATGGTTTTTTCTATGCACTGCTGGTTAAGTCTGCGTGAGTCGACATTTTGCCAGTGTGTTGTTTCTGGTTCTGGTAAGCATGTTTTGGTTACCATCGAACAGTGTGTACGGGCAATCAGCCACTGACAACGGACATATTAGTGTGCTCTCAGCGCAATTGCGAGACAGTGGCAATGGCTGGGAATTAAGTGCTGAGGTGGAAATTGTGCTTTCGCGCGAAATCCGTCAAGGTCTTGAAAGCGGGGTCCCGCTACAATTTATTGTTGAATTTAATATTAAGAGGGCGCGTACACTGTGGTTAGACAAGACGTTGCTCGAGAGTGAGCACCGGTTCAGTCTTATATACTATGAATTGACGCGACATTACAGGTTGCAATCGGTAAACACAAAAAAAAGTAGAAATTACCGTTCATTGCTAAATGCATTGGACGACTTGAGTCATTTTCAAAATCTTGTTGTTGATCGCCCTGATGATTTTGATGATGTAGGTACGCTTACCGGACAGGTAAGTGTGCGCCTTGATGGAAAAACGTTGCCACTGCCGTTGCAGCCGTTGCTTTCATCTACTTGGAGGTTGGCGAGTGAGGAATTCACTTGGTCACTAAACTAAGCAACAGAGCAATGACCAGCCCGGTGCTGATGGGCTTGTTGTTCATCGTACTTATTGCATCGTTGTATGTGTTAGGTACCATGGCTCTGCGACTGGACCAGTTTGGCCGGTATTACTATTGGTTGTTGCTTGGCAATATAGCGGCGTTGTCGTTCATTGCGGTGCTTATATGTATTAATGGCTGGCGGTTGATGCGCGAATTCCGGGAGCGCGTTGCCGGCTCGCGTTTGACGGTTAAGCTGGTTATTTTATCCGTGTTGCTGGCGCTAATGCCAGTGACTCTTGTGTACAGTTTTTCTATTCGGTTTTTACGTGCCAACATCAACAGTTATTTTGATCTTGAGATTGAGCAGGCATTAGATGATGCAATAGAGCTCAGTCGTGAGTCGTTGGGTTTGCAAATGCGTACACTGCAACGTGACACTATGAAAGTGGCTCAACAACTGGTCGGTGTGAATGAGTCGGTTTCTGTTATTGCGTTGAATACGCTAACAGCTGAGACAGAAAGTTCTGAAATGACATTGATTGGTCCGGACAATCGAATTGTCGCCTCAACGGGTTTGCTCGACAACATAGCCGTGCAGCCTAATCGACCCGATGATGATTTAATCGCGCGCGCACGACAAGGCTTGTCTTATGTCGGGGTCGATCCCATTGGTGATGGTGAACTGTACATCCGGGTAGTAGCACCCGTTTTCTCTGAAGATGCGACCCGTGAAAATTCAGTATTACAAGCGTTGTATCCCATAGCAAAACGTTCGTCCGATCTGGCTGAGAGTGTGCAATCGAGTTATCAGCAATACCGCCAGCTGGTTTTTCTAAGAAAACCACTCATGCTCAGTTCCATGTTGAGTTTATCGCTGGCTTTGTTGCTGTCAGTGATGATGGCTGTATGGTTCGCTTTCTATGCCGCTCGCCGCATGATGATGCCCGTTCACGATCTGGTCCAGGGCACGCGCGCAGTTGCCGAAGGAGACTACAGTCGACGTATCTATAAGCGCAGCAAGAACGACGAGCTGGGTTTTCTTGTGCAATCGTTTAACTATATGACATTGCAACTTGAACAATCGCGAGACAGCGCCGAACAAAGTAAACGACAAGTAGAGAGTCAGCGTTCGTATTTACAAGCTGTATTAGGACAGATCTCATCAGGTGTTGTCACGCTGGATGCACATAATCTGGTTCGTACCAGTAATCAGGCAGCCGTTGATATATTAGGACCTGAACTGGAGCAATTGCAGGGCAGTCCGTTAAAGCAAGATCAACAAGACAACAGCATAACGGCTCAGTTTGGAGATCAAATTGGTGAGTTCATGTCTGATAATGATGGCAATGACTGGTCTACCGAATTGGAAGTTGTCGATCAGACAGGCAGACGATTTCTGTTTTGCCGCGGTGCGTCTTTACATGATGTTGCTGGTGAACCCTCTGGCATGGTTGTGGTCATTGATGATATGACAACCATTATTAGTGCGCAGCGCGACGCGGCATGGAGTGAAGTTGCACGGCGACTGGCACATGAGATAAAAAATCCACTAACACCGATTCAATTATCGGCCGAACGATTGCGGCACAAGTTCACTCACAAGCTTGATGGTGATGATGTCGATGTTTTGTCGCGTCTCACTCAGACTATTGAAAATCAGGTCGATGTAATGAAATCCATGGTTAATGCATTCGCAGACTATGCTTCTGCACCAAAGCTGAGCCTGACGCAAACTGATATCAACCAACTTTTGCAAGATGTTGCCGAGATGTATCGAGATGGTGAGGAAGATGCAAAATTTACACTGGAGCTCGACGCCGAATTGTCACCGATTGCCGTGGATTTGCCGCGTATGCGTCAATTGATGCATAACCTGATCAAAAATGCACTGGAAGCTCAGCAGGGCGAGTCTGTGCCACAGGTTGGGTTAATTACGCGAAATGTCCAGACAAACTCTCAGCGCAGCTTGGAGATTGTCACAATTGACGATGGCCCTGGCTTTCCGCTGGAGTCGCTTAGCCGGGTGTTTGAGCCCTATGTGACGTCTAAGCCACGTGGTACTGGCCTTGGGTTGGCAATTGTCAAGAAGATTGTTGAAGAGCATGACGGTACAATAAAGGCTGAGAACCGCCCGAATGGGGGTGCCATGGTCACTGTTCAATTGCCTTTTCCCAATGCGTTACAACTGCGAGGTACTGCGGCATGAATAGCCGTTCAGTTCTGGTTGTGGATGATGAGCCTGATATCAGGCACCTGCTGCAAGAGATTCTTGAGGATGAAGGGTACGCTGTGTCTGTTGCAGATTCTGCGCACTCGGCGCAAACCTGCATTGATGAACAAACTCCCGATCTTGTGTTGCTGGATATCTGGATGCCAGATACCGATGGAATTAGTCTGCTCAAGTCTTGGCGACAAAGCGGAGAGCTTCAGTTTCCTGTCATCATGATATCGGGACACGGTACGGTCGAGACGGCAGTGGAAGCAACCCGCCACGGTGCAGTTGATTTCATTGAAAAACCGGTGTCGCTCGCCAAGCTTCTACTCAATGTTGAAAAAGCCCTGGCCGAAGGTTTTGAAGACAGCAGCACCGGCAATACGTCCGTTCCTGCAAAGCGTCTGCCTTTGCTGTTGGGCGACAGCGAATTTGTTCAGCAATTGCGAGAGCAACTTGACGCTCAGGCTAGTCGTAACAACAGCGTGTTGCTTATTGGCGAGCCTGGTAGTGGTCGAGTATTGTTCGCGCAACATGTTCATGACGCCAACGCGGTAACCTCAGGCCCGTTTATTCAACTACGCTGCGATACTTTGTCGAGTGCAAATTCGCATCGAGAATTGTTGGGTGAAGAAAACAAGGGTTCGCTGAGTATGGGTTTTCTGGAGTCTGCCGCAGGCGGTACGTTGTTCCTGACCGATATCGAAATGTTGCCAGCCGGTGCTCAACAGTGCTTGCGTCAAGCCATAGAACAACAAGGTTTTACCCGCGTTGGCGGTAGCGTCAGAGTGCCGTTTAGAGCTCGTCTGATGGCGTCGTCGCGTTCAGAACTATCGTCGCTGATAAAGCAGGGTGTGTTAGACCCCACCCTGACGCGGTTGGTTTCTGCTGAAACCATCAACATCAAACCTTTGCGTGATCATCTTGAAGATATTCCGGCATTGCTCGAAGGCTTTGTGGACTGGCATGTCGAAGAGGAAGGGTTAACCTATCGACACTTTAGCGTTGGTGCGCAAAATCAGCTGCGCAATCTGGACTGGCCCGGTAATTTACTTGAGCTGAAAAATCTGGTGCAGCGAATCCTGTTACTGGGCGGACCGGTTTCCATAGAAGCTGCGGAAGTCGGCAACGCTCTGGGTATTGTTGCCAATAGCGATACCATGACATTGCTGCGTTACGATTTACCGCTACGAGAAGCACGTGCCGATTTTGAAAGACAGTACCTGATTCGTTGCCTTGCAGAGACGCAGGGAAACATCGGCGATCTTGCCAAACATGTGGGCATGGAGCGCACACATTTATACCGCAAGCTGCGCAGTCTTAATATAGATCTCGAAAAAGTACGCGAGTAGAGTTTCTTTCAACCATGAAAATTATTGTATTGGGCGCCGGTCAGGTTGGTTCGACTGTGGCGCAGAGCCTGGCATCAGAACAAAATAATGAAGTGACTGTGGTCGACACAGACAAGTCAGTCCTGGACGAGCTCGGCTCACGGCTCGACTTGAACACTATCGTTGGCTATGCATCCTATCCGGAAGTGTTACGCCAGGCTGGAGCCGAAGATGCCGATATGATTATTGCGGCAACGAATTCGGATGAAACCAATATAGTCGCCATTCAAATTGCCTACACCCTATTCAAAACGCCCAACAAAATTGCCCGTATTCGTTCGGCTGATTATTTACGCGAGAAAGATCTGTTCAGTAATAATCACATTCCCATCAATGTGCTCGTTAGTCCGGAACAACTCGTCACCGATCATATCCAGCGAGTTATAGAACATCCTGGCGCATTGCAGGTGGTGGATTTCGCCGGGGGTCGTGTGCGTCTGGTGGGTATTGAAGTGCAGAGCGGTGCGAAAATGGATACCGAGTCGCTGGCTCACCTGCCAGAATTGCTGGGTGATATCGATATGCGAGTTGTTGCTGTCTACCGTGGCGACGAAGCAATCATTCCAGAAGGCAAGTCAGTTGTTCAGGCAGAAGATATCGTATTCTTTTTGTCGCAACGCGAACACACCGAGAAAGTGATGGCGCAATTTCATGATCAGGCGGGCCGATGCAAGCGTGTCATGATTGCGGGAGGCGGAAATATTGGCTTGTTGCTGGCCAGAAAGCTTGAAAAAAACTATAGCGTAAAAATTATAGAAACCGTCAAAGAACGCGCAGAGTATTTGGCAGAGACGTTAGATGCGGCCTTGGTGTTTCATGGTGATGCTGCTGATCAGGACATGCTGATTGATGAAAACATCCAGGACATGGATGTGTTCTGCGCGCTCACAAACGATGATGAGGCGAATATATTATCGGCTATGTTGGCAAAACGCATGGGTGCGAAAAAGATTATGTCGCTGATCAATCGCCCAGCTTACGTCGATCTGGTTGAGCGAGGCATTATTGACGTGGCCATATCCCCTCAGCAGATTACCATTGGCTCGTTGTTAACTCATATTCGACGTGGTGATGTTGTCGCCGTACATTCCCTGCGCAAAGGCTCGGCCGAAGCACTGGAAGGAATCGCGCATGGCGATAAGGAAACATCAGTGCTGGTTGGTCGCGAAATCAGCGAAGTGAAGCTGCCAAAAAGTGCAAACATTGGCGTGATAGCCCGTGGCAACGAGGTGCTAATAGCGCATCACGATACAGTCATTGAAGCCGAAGACCACTTGATTGTGCTGATTACCGACAAAAGTGAAATAGCTGATGTAGAAAAGCTGTTCCAGGTAGGTTTTACTTTTGTATAAGTCAGTATTGACATGACTATTCAAATTAAGGCAGTACAGCGAGTACTGGGCATTTTGCTGGCGCTATTCAGCACCACCATGCTGACCCCGGTACTGGTTGCAGTCATTTACAAAGACGGTGCTGTCTGGCCTTTCGTAGGTGGCTTCTTTACTACTTTTCTAACCGGTGTAGCGTTGTTTGCGCCCGTGCGTAAACAGGAAATTCAGTTACGTTTACGTGATGGCTTTGTTGTTGTTGTCATGTTTTGGGGTGTTTTGGGTATGTTCGGGTCTTTACCTTTTATCCTGTACACCGATCTTAATCTTTCCATTGCAGCCGCTGTATTTGAATCTATGTCCGGGTTGACCACTACGGGTGCAACGCTGATTGTAGGTCTTGATCACTTGCCGCATTCTATTTTGTTCTACCGTCAGCAAATGCAGTGGCTTGGTGGAATGGGAATCATTGTTCTGGCAATTGCTATTTTGCCTATGCTTGGTATTGGTGGTATGCAACTTTATCGTGCAGAGTCATCAGGACCAAACAAAGCGAAATTAACGCCGCGTATTGCCGGTACCGCCAAAGCATTGTGGTACATCTATCTTGGTTTGACTGTGGCATGCGCATTAGCTTATCTGTGGGCCGGAATGTCTCCATTTGATGCCATTGGCCATAGTTTCTCAACCGTTGCTATCGGTGGTTTCTCAACCCACGACGCCAGTATTGGTCACTACAACAGCGTGACTATAGAAATGATTGCGGTGCTCTTCATGCTGATATCCGGGGTGAATTTTGCGTTGCACTTCACCGCCGCCCGCAGCTTGAGCCTGAAAAGCTACTTTGTTGATGAGGAGTTTCGTGCATTTATTGGTCTGGCCGCCGTGCTCACGGTCATAGTCAGTTTGTATCTTTACTTCACCAATACCTCTGGCATAAGAGACTCGTTTTTCCATGGCCTGTTTCACGTGGTTTCAATTGGTACCACTACCGGGTTTACTTCAGAAGAGTATTTCAAGTGGCCAGGCTTTCTTCCGGTGTTGTTATTATTTGCAAGCTTTGTTGGAGGCTGTGCCGGCTCGACGGGTGGTGGTATGAAAGTTATTCGGGTTTTGCTGTTGTTTAAACAAGGTCAGCGAGAGCTGCGCCGGCTGCTGCATCCCAATGCCACCATTAAAGTAAAAGTGGGTAACCGACCCATGTCCAACAAAGTCATTGATGTGGTTTGGGGTTTCTTTGCTGCGTACCTGGCAATATGTGTTGTCATGTTGTTGTTGTTAATGGCAGCGGGACACGATCAGGAAACCGCATTCTCAGCAGTCGTAGCTTGTATGAATAACCTGGGCCCCGGACTTGGCGAGGTTGCGGCAAACTATGCAGGCCTGGAAGACTTTTCATTGATGGTACTCAGTCTAGCCATGCTATTCGGACGACTGGAAATTTTTACTTTACTGCTGTTGTTCACACCTGCATTCTGGAAAAAGTGAGCGAGAAACCGCCCAAAGCATCGATGCCAATCGCGTCAAAGTGGAATGCTCGTTATGCGTATGCCAACAATACAGTGCCTGAGCCTGCTGATGTACTGGTTAACGGTACAGAGTTCTTACCAACAACAGGCGTCGCGCTTGATCTTGCTTGCGGTCGCGGTGGGAACGCGTTTTATCTGGGTGCGCGTGGCCTGAGCGTTCATGCCTGGGATATCAGTAGTACTGCAATTGACTGGATAGTGGAACATCAATCTGAATTTGCCCGACACGGTCAGTTGTTTCCCGAAGTCAGAGATGTCGTGGCTAAACCACCGCCGCAAAATTCATTTGACGTTATTGTTGTCAGTCGTTTTCTGGACAGAACACTGTGTGCTGATTTGGTTGATGCACTAAAACCAGATGGTGTGATCTTCTATCAGACATTCACAGCCGGGTTATCTAATCCGGATTATTTGCTGCAACCAAATGAACTCGCCGAATTATTTCGTGACTTGCAGGAATGCTATTCGTTTGAGTCGCCGATTGACCAGCAGGGTCGCAGCGAAGCGTGCTTCATTGGCAAACTAGTTGGCAAAGTGGTCGGCGAAGCAACCGCTTCGTGATTAAGTGTAAACTAGGCCAATGAGCCAGATAGATACATTTGAAGCCATGCTGAGTCGAGGTCAGGACAGTGACATGCTGCGCTATACCCTTGGCAATGCCTACTACAAAGAAAAACAATACGATAAAGCGGTAGAGCACTTGCGTGCTGCCGTGGTGTTAAAACCAAGCTATTCGACAGCCTGGAAAGTATTGGGTCGCGTGTTAGCTGACAACGAGCAATATCAGGATGCGTTGCAAGCCTATGATGCAGGGCTGGACGCAGCGCGAGAAAATGGAGACAAGCAGGTAGAAAAAGAGATCACTGTTTTTCGCAAACGTGTAGTCAAGCATCTGGACTCAGTGGATCAGCAGGACGAGTCATAGACTGCTTGTGGATAGACGTGTACCACTAGCACCAAACACTTGGCCTAGTTGGTTGGGCGTGGGTTTGCTGGCTCTGTTGTGGCGTTTGCCGCGTAAGCTTCGAAATGTTGTCTCGCAGAAGTTGGGAACCTATAGCACGCGTCGCGACAACGCGACCACTCGCGCAATAAACGTAAATCTGCAAGCGTGTTTACCGAACCTTGATGATGCGGAACGACAATCACTGTTCGAGCACTACGCAGCCCTGCACATTCAGACATTAATGCTGTCTCCACGAAACTGGTGGGGCAAAGATCAAACCATTGTAGAAAAAAGTCGATTGCACAACAGGCATTTTCTGGATGAGGCTATAGCCTCCGGTCGCCCAGTGGTGTTGTTGGTGACTCATTCAGCAGCACTCGATGCCGGCTTGCTTGCATTGTCGCCGAACTATGATTTGCAAGGCATTTACAATCCATTGAAAAATCCGGTGCTTGACTATCTGGTGTATCGCGCAAGACATCGATTCGGCGCAAAACCTTTGCCACGTGGAAGTGGTTTCCGGCAGCTTATTAAGGGTTTGAACAATGGCAAAATCATGTGCTATCTCAGCGATGAAGATCTTGGGCCGGCTGGGTCGGTATTTGCACCGTTCTTCGCTCATCAGAAAGCCACCCTGGCTGTGTTGCCACGTATTGTTCAGAAAACCAATGCGCTGGTGGTGCCAATGATTGCTCATCATGATTCAGAAGATGATAGTGTTGATGTGCATTTTCTTGCGCCTCTACAGAACTATCCCTGTGGTGATGCAATTGCAGATGCAACGGTTATGAACGATTCGATTGTCAACACCATTCGTTTACAGCCAGCGCAATTTACCTGGAAACTGCGTGTGTTTCAGACTTGTCCTGAAGGTAAGGGGACTCGGTATGGGCAGATTGAGCGTGGTGAAATTAGTGTGGCGGATTTGTAGAGTGGGCTTTACAGGTCCCGGTCATCAAACCATTTCGCGGCTAAAAATAACCAGATGATCCAGGTTCAGGCGCACGCCAAACTGTTCGCCAATATTATGATTGTGGTGCGACGGTGCAAGACATAGCAGGCGAGTACTACCAGGCATTCGCAACGTATACAAATGACCAGCGCCGCGAAAATCTTTGGCAATCACAGTTGCCTTGGTTTGGCTTTTATCGTCGTGAATAATATCGTCGGGTCGTACCAACAATTCTATTTGCGTGCCAGCAGTGAATTGTTCTGATAATTGTCCTTGAATAATACCGAGTTCGGTTTGTATCTGACTATTCTCCAGTGTGTTTCCACAAACGAAAACCCCTTCACCGATAAAATCTGCAACGAATCGATCGGCCGGTGTGTGATACAAATCAAATGCGTTATCCCATTGCCGAAGTGAGCCTTCATTGATAACACCAATATGATCGGCGATAGCAAAAGCTTCGTATTGATCGTGCGTGACCAAAATGGCAGTGACGCCATCACGTTTGAGAATTTCTCGAACTTCGTGCGCAAGCTGAACACGTCGTTCAGTATCCTGACTGCTAAATGGTTCATCGAGAAGAAGTACTGGAGGTCGCGGTGCCATCGCGCGTATCAGGGCGATGCGCTGTTGTTGTCCGCCGGATAATTCATGTGGGTAGCTGTTGCCATATTCGGTCATCGCAACCAGCTCGAGTAGTTCGTCAACGCGTTCGTTCACTAACTTTTTCCTGGTGTTACTCATGCCGAAAGCGATGTTTTTTCGTACGGTCATGTGTGGAAAAAGGGCCAGATCCTGGAAGACCATACCAATGTGGCGCTCTTCAGGCCTGGCTTCTCCGTGGTTGCTGCAAATTTCCTTACCAGCGATAAGTACTCGGCCGCTGCTGGGGGCCTGAAAGCCTGCTATGGTGCGAAGCATTGTGGTTTTGCCACAGCCGCTGGGACCAAGCAGGCACGCTATTTCGCCTTCTGCAAGTGAGAACGACATATTCCGGATAATGTGCTGATTGCCCAAGTGCACATTGATCTGATCGATTTCTAACTGATGATCCATGGTCGAATGATACCTGATGCGGACACCGCAAGTTACCCTTGGCCAGCTACACTGTGATAATGGAATCGATATCACAAGATCTTATATCAGAAACAGTGAAAGAGGCCGCATCGCAGGCGTTGGCGGCCCTTGCTGGCGTCGCGCCCGATACGCTCAGTGAGACTGTGCCGGTTGCATCGCTGGAGCGAGTTTTCAGCATCAGTCCGTACTTCATGCAAACCTGTCGGCGCTATCCTTCGCTGTGGCAGTGGTTGGTTGAATCAGGCGCATTGGCACGTGTTGCTACGGCTTCTGATAAAGCTGATCACGTGGCTCAGATCATCTCTGATCAGTGTGCTTCGCTGGGAAAATTTGGCAGCGACACAGAACTTTCCAGCTCGCCGTTTGAACACCAGCTAGTGCAACTTCGACAGTTCCGTCACCAACAAATGCTGCGTATTATCTGGCGCGACTTAACGGGTCTGGCTACGGTTGATGAGACTTTAATATCACTTTCAACTATGGCTGACGCGTGTATCGAGGTTGCTGCACAATGGGCCCACGAATCGGTCTTGCCACGCTTTGGTGAAGCTCTGGATGCCGAGGGTCGTAGCATGCGCATGATCGTATTGGGCATGGGTAAGCTTGGCGGGTTTGAACTGAATGTGTCCTCCGATATCGATCTTATTTACATCTTCCCTTACGCAGGAAAAAGTAACGGAGAAAAGAGTCTTGATAATGAAGCTTATTTTCGCCGTGTTGCGCAGATGCTGACCCAACTACTTGGCAATGTAACGGCTGATGGTTTTGTGTTTCGAGTCGACACGCGATTAAGACCGTTTGGTGAAAGTGGGCCACTGGTCATGAATTTGAATGCACTCGAGCAATATTTTCTTACGCAAGGCCGTGACTGGGAGCGCTACGCAATGGTTAAGGCGCGACCAATCACCGGTGATCAGGATGCGATCGATGTACTTGAGAGTCTGCTCAGTCCGTTTGTCTATAGACGCTACCTGGACTACAGCGCAATAGATTCTTTGCGTGTGCTCAAACGCAAGATTGCGTTGTCGGTAAAACAAAAAAGTTTATCGAATAACGTAAAGCTCGGGCTCGGCGGTATTCGCGAAATTGAATTTATCGGTCAGGCATTTCAATTAGTTCGTGGCGGCAGACAAGAGAGTTTACGGGTACGTTCCATAAAAAAAGTGTTGCACTGCCTGCACGATATGAAGCTAATGTCGCAAAACGATGTAGCTGTGCTTTGTGAAGCTTATGATTTTTTGCGTCGAGTTGAAAATGGTCTGCAGTGCATGCGTGATCAGCAAGTGCATAGTCTGCCAGACGACCCGACTGATCGACAGCGCTTGTTGGGCATGCTTGGATTTGCTGGCTGGAATGAATTCGAGGATGTTTTAAGTGATCACCGTGCAGCTGTTTCGTTGCGTTTTAACGCACTTTTTTCCGATTGGGAGAGCGCTAGTGATGCTGATTCAGACGATTTGGATGATACGGCTGGAATTGTATGGGCGGTTTTAAGTTCCCCGGAAGCTCAGGAAGGTGCTGCAACGGAGGCAGTTCGTTCTCTTGGTCTTGAGCCAAGTGATGAGCTAATGGAGAGCTTGTCCAGCCTGACAAGAGGTGGATTTTATCAACGTCTGACATCACGTGCGCAGGACAGGGTAGACCGCATATTGCCTCGGATTATCGAAACCGCCATGCAACAATCTAATCCGGCTGATGCTCTGATTCGTTGTCTGCATCTGGTGCGTGCAGTAGCAGGTCGCAGTGGTTATCTCCAAATTCTTATTGAGCGGCCGCCGGCGCTAAACCGGCTCGTTAGCCTGTTCGCCCGTAGTGCATGGGTATCTACGTTTGTATCGCGTCATCCAATCGTTATAGATGAGTTACTGCGTGACAACGCAAATACACCGCTACCCGATCAAGCGCAGCTTCTTAATGATGCTTTGCATGAGGCTGGCAGGCTAAGCGATCTGGAGCTGGACGTGCAAATGGATGCAATGCGGCAGTTTCAGAAAGCCCGTGAGCTACAAGTGGCTGCGGCCGAACTGACTGATAATTTGCCGTTGATGCGGGCAAGTGATCAGCTAACCTGGTTGGCAGAGGCCGTTGTTGCGGCAGTGGTGCGGCTGGTCGAGCAACGCATGATCGAACGTCATGGAAAGCCAACCTGTGTGGTTGCGGACCAGTTGCAATACCCGCAGTTCGGTGTGGTTGCCTATGGCAAGCTCGGTGGTATTGAGCTTGGCTTTGGCTCCGATCTTGACTTGGTATTTCTGCACAACAGCATTGGACAAAAGCAACAGACAGAAGGTGCCAAAGTTATTGAAAACGGGCTTTACTACGCGCGTCTAGCTCAGAAAGTTGTGCATTTTATGACTACCCACACCCCTGCGGGGGTGCTCTACGATATCGATCTGCGGCTCCGGCCCAATGGTCAGTCGGGTGTATTGGTGACAGGGTTTGAAGCGTTCAATCAGTATCAGAATGAGCAGGCATGGACCTGGGAGCATCAGGCGCTGGTTCGAGCCCGCATGATTCTGGGAAGCACTGATGTGATGAATCGCTTCAATCAGATCAGGCAACAAGTGCTTGGACAGGCTCGAAACCTTGATTCTCTTGTTCAGGATGTCACCCAAATGCGCGTCAAAATGATAGAAAATCTGGGATCGGGTGGTGCAGAGCAAATGCATTTAAAGAATGACCCGGGTGGTGTTGCTGATATCGAGTTTATGGTTCAATATCTTGTCTTGGCATACGCAGCCTCGTACCCGGAAATGCTTGACTATCCTGATAATGTTCGCATCCTCGAAGTTGCGGCACGATCAGAACTTATTGCTCCGGATGAGTGCGACTGGCTCAAGCAACATTATTTGTCATTACGAAGTCTGATACATCGTCAGTCGCTACAACAAAAACCGTCGATTGTACCGATGACCGAATCGCTGTCTGTAATAAGAAAACAGATAACCGATTCCTGGCACCGGCTATTGATTCAACCTTACACTGCTTAAATCAGCAATAAAATTTAAGTCAGCAACTAAATTGACAAACTAAGCCAGCAGAAAAATGATGAAACAATCTAAATCGCAAGCAGTTATTGAAGTCACAAAAGATGAGTTACCAATGCACTGCCCGGCGCCTGGAGCTGCGCTTTGGGATTCGCACCCGCGAGTGTTTATTCCGCTCGATGATACGCCACAGGCCTCGTGTTCGTATTGTGGCAATGTGTTTAAACTGGTTGAAAAGAAAGGCGAGTTGAAGGCAAAGTAGCAGCAGGGCGTGGATTTGTTAGAGCGTATTACCGGAACCTCGACAGATGTCGATGGTAAAACTCGAATTCACTGGCAGCATTGCGCTGCCGCTAAACCAAATTTTGACGAGCATGTATTTAATGATCAATGGCTCGCTGAACAGGGATATGTCGCTAATAGCCCAAGTGCAGGTCGCGGTGCATCGCTTTTTCTGAATATCGATCAACACGATCTGGTATTGCGACACTATCGACGTGGTGGCATGGTTCGAAGTTTTAGTGAAAAAAGCTACCTCTGGCAGGGCTTGCAACGTACCAGAGCGTGGCGAGAATTTGATGTGCTGTGTGCTCTGCAGAAGAGGGGTCTGCCCGCCCCCCGACCTTACGCGTGCCAGGTTAAACACCGTGGGGTAACCTACACTGCCACTCTGATCACGCACTATCTTGACGGCAATACACTGGCCGAGCGAATATTTGCTGCCAAACTAACACCGGATCAATGGAGCGCCGTTGGCCACTGCATAAGCCTCTTTCATGCAGCAGGTGTAAACCACGCTGATCTTAATGCGCATAATATACTGCTAAGCGAGTCGGGGCTGGTATCACTGATCGATTTTGACAGGGCCTCAATTTCTGCGGAAAAACAGAAAAAGTATTTTGAGAATAATCTGCAGCGCCTGAGAAGGTCACTTGGAAAGATCAACAGTTGCGGCCCTGCGCACTTCGACGAGCACTGCTGGGCGACGCTGGTTTCCGGGTACGAGCAAGGATTCAAAAGGAGCACTAAATGATCACAAAGGTTCACTTCAGTATTCTGCTTCTTTGTACGCTACTGGTCATGGCGGGATGCGAAAAATTTCAGCTGAAACCCGAAAACTGGTAAACGATATCGTATCGGCAGGGAAGTCACTTTATGAAACAATCAAACGAAAATAAAGATGAAACTGAGGTATTGAACATGCATTCAGGTGAACAAATAAAGTGTGCTCTTTGCGCTGTTGCTTAACCACGCTGATTGCTCTGTTTCATTCACATGTTTGATAGCCTGACCTGAACATGGACAATATACATTTCATAAGCGAACTGCTGCTTGAAATTCTCAGTGAAATAGCTGGTGGTCGCGGTGGAGCGGTCAACGACCTGCCTCGATTTACACTGGGCATGATCATGTGGGGTGTGTTAATTGTCAGCGCGACAAGTGCACGCCGTCGCAGTGCCTTGTTACGAGATAAATTGCTTATTGCCGGGTTTGTTGTGGCTTTCTCGCGTGACTTTTTCATGCTTATCGTCACCATGCTCAGTTTGCACGACATTGTCTCAGGCTATACCCTGGCACTGATTTTACCTCCCATAGACAACATGTTGATGCTGGTTGCCCGCGCGGTAATCGCGGCGGCGTTTCTTCATTATTTTGTTACACCCAGTGATGTATCGAAGAATTTTTTCATACTGACGCTCAGTGTCTGCACAGTGATGTATTTTGCTATTGCCTATTCCTGGCTGATAGCGGTTAGGGCAAATACATCATTGCCGTTCGAACTACACTGGGGAGTCTGGGTTATTCACAGCTTTGGTGCAATTTTCATTTTCATATCCATTGTATTGTTTCTGCAAAAGAAGAGCTGGACCAGAAGAATTGTGGCCTTTACTTTCACCATGTATTTCGCTAATCACATGCTGATGCTGATAAATCTGCTCACCGATACATACTGGAATTCGATTTTTCTGACTATCCGTAATAATCTGGATTTATGGGCAACTCCCATGTTCGGATTTATTTACTGGCGAGAGTTGCGGGATAAACATGCGCAGCTCGAAGCGGAAAGTAAACAAACTGAGCGTCTGGAATTAATCGGGCAGCTCGCCGCAGGCGTGTCACATGATTTTAAGAATCATTTGCAAGTCATCAGAGGGTATGCCGAGTTGGGTCAGATGCAGAAAAGTGAACCTGAGAAGGTAGAACAGTGCTTGAATGAAATATCCGATACAGTCGATCGTTCAGTTTCACTGGTTAATCAGCTGTTGACTTTCAGCAGTCGTGACAAAGTTGAACCGAATGTTAATGTCAATGTTAACGATGTACTGGCCGATCTGACTCCCATGCTCTCACAACTACTCGGGCAGCAGTTCAAGCTTGAATTTCATCTGGATCCGAGTCTGCCTTCGGCCAGATTTGACACCACGGAACTAGAACAGGTTCTCGTCAATCTGGTGGTTAATGCCCGTGATGCTTTGCCGGACGGAGGCACCATCACATTTACCACCCGAAGTATTTATGGCCCGGTCAAGAATGTCGATAAGAGTGCAGACGGGGAAATGCCACAGGAGCTGAAGCATGTTCAACTGGTGGTCAGCGACCAGGGTACGGGTATGTCTCAGAAAACCATACGGCGAGCATTTGAACCGTTTTATACTACTAAGGCTGTTGGGGAAGGGACTGGCTTAGGGCTATCGACTGTTTATGGATTGGTCAATCAACACGGTGGCAATATCAATATCGAGAGTCGATTGCATTCCGGAACATCGGTAACCGTCAATCTCGTTTTGGCCAATGAACTCAATCTACCAGAGTTAAAGCCAGACGGTCAGCAGGTCCTGGGTGGTACAGAGCACATTCTTGTTGCCGAAGATGACGACTCAGTTCGCAATTTGGTGTGCGAGCTACTAACAAAAGCCGGTTACACTGTATACCAGGCTGTTGATGGAAGAAATGCAGTTGAGGTTGCGCAGATGCATACAGAAGATATTGACCTGCTACTGTTTGATGTTGCTATGCCTAAACTTAACGGATACCTGGCGTACAAGACCGTTTCGCAGATATTGCCATATGCGCCCGTTGCATTTGTTTCTGCTGACGCGAGCAGAGTGAAAGGTAATCATGCCAGCTACCCGCATTTGTCTAAGCCATTTACACGCGCGCAGTTGCTCGGCTATATAAGAGAGCATCTGCCGTAAGGGGACGTAATAGAATTACTATTCGGAAGACGAAAGGAAAATGAGTATTACACCTACAGTATATTTAATCGACGACGACGAAAGTGTTCGCAAGTTGATCGAAACATCCTTGGGAATGCACGACTTTACAGTAAGGGCATTTTCGAGTGCTGAAACGTTTCTCGATTCTGGTTGGCTTGATCTTGCAGGTTGTATCTTGCTCGATTACAAAATGCCCGGAATGAACGGATTGCAATTGCAGCAGTCATTACTCGAAAGAAACGTGACTATTCCTATTATATTCATCACAGCTCACGCTGATGTGCCGAAGTCTGTCGAAGCTCTTAAGGCTGGTGCTTTTGATTTTCTTGAAAAGCCATTTAGCCAGGAGGCGCTGGTTGCTACTATCAGGCAGGCGTTTGCCCGGGATGAAGAACAACGTTCAAACCAGAATGTACAGCAAGACTATCGCAGAAGGTTTGAAAAACTCACTGAGCGCGAATTCGAAATTATGCAAATGCTCATTTCAGGTTCTGCTAATCATTCCAGCAAAACCATTGCAAAAGAACTCAATATCAGTCCGCGAACTATCGAGCACCACCGCATGCGTATACTTGAAAAAACAGAAGCGCATTCCGTTGCAGAGCTGGTTAAGTTTGCAGCGATTGCTGGTTACAAGATGTAGTTGGATTGCTAATCAGAACTCTCCTTTGCAGTTTCCGGATTTTGTTCGTTGGCTATCTTGTTATAAATTTCTTCTCGGTGCACAGCAATATCGCTAGGTGCTTCAATACCAATACGAACTTGTTTTCCAGAAATACTCAGTACGGTTATTCGCACCTCATCGCCTATGGTCACCGACTCACCCGGCTTTCTACTTAGAACTAACATGATGTATTCCTTATGCTCGGCAATCACGCCGATTACACCTATTGACGTAATATTGTTTTAAAAAATTGACTGCTGTACCATTCCCGCAGCATTAGTGTCCGTACAACATCTTCTGCGCATTGCTGTCAATCTAGCCGGCAATATGAACATTCATCCAATGTAATTTCTACTAGTATATCTACGAAGGTAATAATACCTTCCAACGTTTCACCAACCGGGACCCATAGTTGAATATAAAACCGCTTCTGTAAAGTAGATGTATGGGTTACATAGTTTTGCGATGGATGAAAAAGTTCAATAAGAAGTCGTTGTTTCGCAATTTAAACGTATTTTGGCACAGCAGCTAGTCTGCTTGTGGATTTGTTTCGTATTGCGAGTTTTACACTATGTATTGCGTAGTGATTCGTAATATGCATCAACCATGTCGTTTTTTTCATTAATCGCTTCGCCTGCTCGCGTAGCTAACGATTCAGCCCATTGAGGATCTGATTCAGCGAGAGCAAAAAGCTTTATCACTTCGTCAGCATTTTCAGCGATTGCGATAGCGTTGGCAGCCATCAATGATGCAACTTCTTCATCAAAGTTAAAAGTATGCGGGCCAACAATGATCAATGTACTTGTACGTGCTGGTTCGAGTACGTTATGCCCACCGCGCTTGATAAGTGAACCGCCAACAAATGCAGCACTCGCATGCGCGTACCAGTCGGGCAGCTCGCCCAAAGTGTCGGCAATGTAAAGCCTGCTTATAGTGTCGGGTTGTTGTTGCAGGCTGCGCAGAGCCGGTGGTGGTAAAGCCGGATCGATATCCTGTTGCAATGCGTTTAAACTTTTAACGAGCCGTGCACCTCGTTCAATATGTCTGGGCACAATGACCAGCAATCCAGTATCGATTGAATCCAGCCAGGCTTGTGCTAACAACAATTCTTCATCGTCGTGAGTGGATGCTGCCAGCATGTAAGGAACATCGAGTAACGAAGTTGTTATTTGTGTCTGGGGGTTACTTCTGAGTTTAAGGTTACCGATACTGGCAACATTATCTGTCTGTGCCCCACGATCGATATAACGTTGTGCATCATCTCGCGAGCGAGCTAAAACACGCACACCCGAAAGTGCGCGGGTGTAGGTTGCATCAAAAAATTGTGCGATGGCATTGCGGCTTTTATGTCCAAGCCGGGCGTTAATCAGAGTTATCGGGATTCCGCATTGTTTGGCTCGCGCATAAAACCAGGGCCAGATTTCTGTTTCGACAATCCAGATATCACTTATCGATTGTCTGGAAAAGAATCGCTGTGTTGCACCGGCAAAATCAATTGGCAGGTAGGCATGGTTGGCGTTGCCGCTTAGTCGTTCTTGTAGCACTGCTGCGCCGGTCGGTGTATTGGTGGTTATCAGAAAAGCACAATCAGGGTGATGTGCCTGCATTTTTTCGATCAGTGGCAATACGGTGATCACTTCGCCAACAGATGCAGCGTGGATATGAATTCGGGGGTGTTGGTCGGGGCTAATAAATCCGAAGCGTTCTTTGACATAACGCAGACCTCCGTCTTGCATCGCACGCCATGCACAGTGCACCAGCAAGATCGGAGAAACCAGGCGCAAGCATATGCGATAGCGCCAGGTTGGGTGTGAATTGAAGTGAGTTACTGAGTGCCTCGCCGGACCAAAAAGTTGTTGATCGGAGTGAGGTCAGATTCGGTCAGCGTACCTGCAGCTGCTTTGAGAGACAGATAGTTGATAATGTAGTCGTACCGGGCACCTGCATAATCAGACTCTGCCCGAAAGACATCGCGCAGCGCGTTTAGCACTTCTACTGAGGTACGGGTACCAGCGCGGAAGCCTGCATCGGTGGCTTCTGCCGATTTACGAGTAGATACCAATGCTTGTTGCAATGCAGTCGCTCGGGCAATGCTGCCTGTTACACCACGAAATGCATCACGTGCCTGTTGTGCTGTTAAACGTTCTTGCGAAAGTAGTTGTTGGGCAGCTGACGCTGAGTCTGCTTTTGCCTGTCGAACTTGTGCGCTTATCTGACCACCAGTATAAATTGGCAGTCTGATTTCAACGCCGATACGACCTGCATCCAGGTTGTTTCTCGGCTTTTTGCTGCGGACGGTTTGGCCCGACCCGACAATGTCAATGGTTGGATAGCGTGAACCTCTAACCGATGAAACACCGGCTTCTGCTGTTTGCGCTGCAAGTCGAGCGGCAACCAAGTCAAGATTTTGTTCCAAAGACAAATTGACCCAGGCCTCCGGGTTGGCGGGATCGGGCGCAACCAGCGGTAGATCTGCAGCTAGTGGTGATATTGACTCTGGTTGGCCACCGGTGAGCACTTGCATCTCACCGAGTGCAGTTTCCAGAGCGTTCTTGGCAGCGATTTCTGCCGCAACCGCCAAATCGTGTTGCGCCTGGGCAGCCCGGACATCAGTTACCGGTACTAAGCCGACATCGAAGCGCCGTTCAGCTTGTTCTTTCTGGCGTGCAATTGCCTCAAGTTCAGAACTGCTGAATTGCACTTCGACCTGGGCACGCAGCACATCAAAGTAGGTGCTTGCCGTGCGTAAAATGAGATTCTGTTGCTGTGCAAACAGCTGCGCCTCGGCTTGTTTAACGCCAAGTTTTGCCTGGTTGACAATCGCCCAGTTTTCGCGATTAAACACGCTTTGCCGGAGTGACAGCGTTAGCCTGTTAGCACCAAAAGAATGAAAATCATCGTTGTCCTGATCAGTGAATTCACTATCAAAAACTGCATTTAATTGTGGTTTGAACGCAGAGCGGGCCAGCGGTAGTCGCTGAATAGCTGACTCGTAGTCGTACTCAGCAGCCTTGATGATTGCATCGTACTGTTGCGCCAGTGAGTAGGTTTCTGTCAGGTCAGTTGCGTGAGCAGTCGACATACCGACGGTTGCCATACCGGTTGTAATGACTAAACCAGCCGCACAATTCCGAAAGGTGCGTTTTAACACGGTTGAATGCATAGAGTTACTCTAGAAAACGAATGATGATGCCACTTCCGAGAAATTGACCAATGGGTCGATTCTGGTTTCGAACAGGCTCTCTGTCGTCCATTCGGATTCGGATATACGTGTCATCAGCAGCGCTTCCATCATTGGTTGCTGAGAATCTCCTGTTACTGCAAACAACCGGCCATTTATAGCCATCTTATTCTTGTAATACTCTGGAATCTGTTCAACTGCACCACCAAAAGCGATAGCGTCGTAGGAATCCTGCGCGTCCCATTCACCTGCTGCATCTTGTTCCCGTATGGTTACATTCGACACGCCAAGCTCTGTGAGCCGTGATTTCGCTCCGGCGGCCAGCTCAGGATGGATTTCCAGACTCTCGACCTTGTGCGCCATACGGGCAAGGCAGGCGCTTACGTAGCCGCTACCAGCCCCGATCTCAAGTACTGTTTCAGTAACCTGCGGTGCAAGAGCCTGCAATAAACGACCTTCCAGAATGGGTTTGAGCAAAGTCTGACCGAAACCAATCGGCAGCTGGTAGTCGCTGAACGCCAATGCACGGTGCTCCTGCACCACAAACTCTTCGCGTGGAACTGTGGCGAGCACATCAAGCACGCGCTGATCAAGCACGTCCCAGGGGCGAACCTGCTGTTCAATCATGTTGCTACGAGCTTGCTGCAGATTCATTCTTCACCGATGTTTGTCGTGGGTAGGATTATTGAAGTAACCATTGTACGCCAAGAAGCATGCCAAGTAGCTTCAACAGGCATATAAACGAATCTGCCAGTATGAATACCGGAAAATAGACGTAACACCGGGCAGCAGCGCTGCGCCGGTGCATACTTCTGGAATCAGGGCACTGCGGTTTTGAACACTGTTAGTGTCTGTCGAGAACTACGCTAGCCCTAGTCTCAAATGGTCTGCAATACTACTCAGCTTGAACGCTACTGGCTTGCGGACCCTTTGGGCCTTGTTCTACTTCGAATTTAACTTTTTGACCTTCATTCAGGGTCTTGAACCCATCGCCCTGGATTGCGGAAAAATGTACAAATACATCATCCCCACCATCGTCTTGCGATAAAAACCCAAAACCTTTTGATTCGTTGAACCACTTGACCGTGCCTGTTGCCATGATTTGAAACCTCTGAAAATGGAATGCCGCGTCAGGGCATCGCTTATTACCTTGAGCAATTGCAAAACCGTGTCACGCGTCTCCAGTCTAGCGTGTTTTTGAGAGCCGATCTATGGATTTTTCGATCAAACCATGCTATCCGCAGAAGTGCGGCCGGTTTTGTATCGTTCCGGTCTGCGGATTCTATCGGGTTGAGCCCCTGATAGCCTCTTAAACAGGGAGTGTTGGCTTTTAAGAAGGTTTACGTCCGACCAAAACAGGGTTTCTATTCCTGGTCTTTTGGCTGGGATTGAGTTGTAGTGGCAGATGGTTTCCTTCTGCGCCTGTTCTTTGACCTATTGGTTGGCTTACCTGCTGGTTTATCAGAGTTTTCCAGTGTGTTGCCATTAGCGGGCTTTGCAGAACTGTTTTTTCGATTGTGGCTCGATCGCGAGCTACCCTGTTTTTTACCTGATCGTTTTGCACCCTTTTTATGAGATGGAACACGATCACGCTCAATTCGCTTCGCTTTTTTCGGCGTTATCAATAGTTCGTTGGTGATCGGCGTAAGCGGAATAGGCTTTCCTATGTAATCTTGAATCTCTGGAAGAGAGAATGAATATTCTTCGCAGGCAAAACTGACGGCTTCGCCCTTTGTGCCAGCTCGTGCTGTTCGACCAATCCTGTGGACATAGTCTTCAGCTTGCTGCGGCAGGTCGTAGTTGAACACATGCGTCACATCATCAATGTGCAATCCGCGCGCGGCAACATCGGTTGCGATCAGTGCAGGCAGATTGCCGGATGTGAAGTCGGCCAGAATGCGCTGGCGTTTGTTTTGCCGCACATCCCCGGAAAGTGTTCCGCAGGCAACATCGTTTCCCATAAGATAGCCTTCAACGTATTCGGCTGTTCGTTTTGTGTTAACAAATATGATTGATCGTTCAGGCTTCATCTGTTGGAAAAGCCCAAGCAACAAGGAGATTTTTTCATCGGTAGCCGGTTGAAACAATTGCTGATTTACCCCTTCGGCTGTTACACCGGTTGATTCCGTTTTGACCGGGACGGGATTGTCCATATGTTCGTAAGCCAGCTCCATCACTCGATGCGACAAAGTGGCTGAAAACAGCATACTTGTTCGTTCTTCTGGTGGTGGCATGCGGCGCAGCAAAAAACGAATATCGGCAATGAATCCAAGATCGAACATACGATCTGCTTCATCGAGAACACATATCTCAAGCTTCTTAAGGTTGAAGACGTGTTGTTTGAAGTAATCGATTAGTCTGCCCGGTGTGCCTATTAATACATCAACACCGTCGGCAAGTTGTTTGCGCTGTTTTTCATAGTCAATGCCGCCATAGACCACTGCGGTACGCAGACCAGAATATTTGCCCAGACTTTCAGCATCCTTTGCAATTTGTATTGCTAATTCACGGGTTGGAGCTATGACAAGCATTCGGGGTTGATTTTGATCTCGCTGACCACCATCGTGTCTAATAAGGCGCGCAAATGCACCAAGCAGGAAAGCGGCGGTTTTACCGGTCCCTGTTTGTGCTTGAGCCGCAATGTCATGACCGTCTGCAATTATTGGAAGAGAGAGCCCCTGAATTTCGGTGCATTGCTCAAAACCTAATTCATCAGTTGCTTTTAACAACTGAGCCGGTAGGTTGAGTTCGCTAAACGCGGGTGTAGCGTTTGAGTTTGATGTCATGAGTTCTGATAAGGTAAGTGCAATTCGGCTGTCTCATTTTTACTAAGTCAGATGCTTTGTAAACTTATTGAAGTTTTTCTATTCAATTTGTATATAAAAGTCTAAATTCAAATCAGTCATTAAATGCAACAGGGGTGCAAGATGAACGAACATATTATCGCTATTACCGACGCCAACTTTGAAGAGGAGGTATTGAATTCTGAAACTCCGGTGTTGGTTGACTACTGGGCTGAGTGGTGTGGCCCATGTAAGGCGATTGCTCCTGTGCTTGACGAACTGGCTCCCGAATTTGCCGGAAAAGTTAAGATCGCCAAAATGAATATAGAAGAAAACCCGAATACCCCGCCAAAATACGGTGTTCGGGCAATTCCTGCGTTGATGTTATTCAAGAATGGGGCCGTAGAGGCAACCAAGCTTGGTGCTATGTCGAAAGCACAACTCACGGAATTCATCGACAAGAATGCCTGAATAAATCACGTCTGCACAGTTTTTCTTCATCGATTCGTTGCTGTAACGGTAAATTAATGTCGTTACAGCATCAGGCAAATACTCTGCATAGAGCCGCATAATTCGAGTAAATACATGTATTTAGATAACCCTTTGAGAATATATTGTCAGATGTTGTCAGCGCCTGCGAACTATTTTGCTCTGGCGATGGCTGAATAATTGCAAACTCTCAAGTCATTAGTGCAATTTGATGGCGCAATCTATTGTGCATTTAGTACTGGACGTTACTGTCACAGCATGCTAACTTCCATTTCATCTTGCAAGGCAAGAGACTGAGCCTTCGGCCTCTTACCTTCAACAGACATTTTAAAAACCTTTTTAATCTAACAATCCATAAAACCACTTTTTATCATCGTTGGTATCTGTCTTTCGAAAACTGATCTTTGGATAACAAGCTGCAATTAGTTTTGCAATATCAGTATCTCTAAAACAGCAATACCCGCATCACAAACTTGGCTTTCGCCTTCAAATCCAACTCGCCTGTATGAACCTTACCGATCTAAAAAAGAAAAATCCCACAGAACTTATAGAACTCGCTCAATCGATTGGCGTAGACAATGTTGCCAGGCAGCGTAAACAGGATATGATTTTTTCAATCCTGAAAGCGCACTCCAAAAAGGGCGAAAACATATTCGGTGGTGGTGTACTCGAGATATTGCAAGATGGATTCGGGTTTCTCAGATCAGCTGACAGTTCTTATCTGGCAGGGCCAGATGATATTTACGTGTCTCCAAGTCAGATCAGGCGATTTTCGCTGCGAACCGGAGACACTATTTTTGGCAAGATACGACCTCCCAAGGAAGGCGAACGCTACTTTGCATTGCTCAAAGTAGATGAGATAAATTTTGGTCCTCCGGAGCAAGCTAAAAACAAAGTTCTATTTGAAAACCTGACACCATTGCATGCAAATGAACGCATGAGTATGGAGCGCGGTAACGGCAGTACTGAAGATATCACCGCTCGCATCATTGATATCGCAGCGCCAATTGGTAAAGGTCAGCGAGGACTTTTGGTATCACCGCCGAAGGCCGGTAAAACCCTGATGCTGCAAAATGTTGCTCAGAGTATTGCTGCGAATCATCCGGAGTGTTTTCTCATAGTGCTGCTTATTGATGAGCGACCTGAGGAAGTCACCGAAATGGAACGTATGGTTCAGGGTGAAGTAATTTCCAGTACATTTGATGAGCCAGCCAGTCGACACGTTCAGGTTGCTGAAATGGTTATCGAGAAAGCCAAGCGATTGGTTGAGCACAAGAAAGATGTGGTCATACTGCTTGATTCCATCACGCGTCTGGCGCGTGCTTACAATACCGTAGTACCGTCTTCGGGCAAGGTACTAACTGGTGGTGTGGATGCTAACGCGTTGCACCGGCCAAAGCGCTTCTTTGGTGCTGCTCGAAATATAGAAGAGGGTGGTAGTTTGACCATCATTGCTACTGCTCTGGTAGACACGGGTTCAAAAATGGATGAAGTTATCTACGAAGAATTCAAAGGTACCGGCAACATGGAATTGCAGCTTGATCGCCGTATCGCCGAGAAGCGTGTTTTCCCGGCTATCAATATCAACAAATCGGGTACTCGTCGTGAAGAACTGATGATGGACCAGGAAGAGCTGCAAAAAGTATGGATATTGCGAAAATTCATTCACGCTATGGATGAAATCGAAGCGGTAGAATTTATGCTGGGTCGATTACAGCAAACTAAAACCAACAACGAATTCTTTGATGCGATGAAGCGTTAGTTTGGTTGTCGTGTGCGCTCAGGTTGATCGCTTGATTGCGCGATGCCCGATATCGCGACGGTAGTGCAGGTTAGTAAAGTTCACAGCAGCAGCGCCCTGATCGGCTAACGTTTTTGCATTGACAATATTGTCACCCAGTGCAGTGACACACAGTACACGACCACCGTTGGTGATAAATTCTTTGTCTTTTTTGTCGCTGCCAGCGTGGAATACTTTGCACCCCAGCGCTTCGGCCTGATCAATACCGGTTATGACTTCACCTTTGGAGCCCGATGCCGGGTAGTCTCCACCAGCGAGTACCACACCCAATGCACATGCGTCTTTCCATTGCGCGGTTGTCTGTTTCAGTTTACCGTTTACTGCAGCGTCCAGAAGGGTTAACAGATCGCTGTCCAATCGCATAAGTAAAGGCTGTGTTTCCGGGTCGCCTAGCCGAACATTATATTCAACGACTCGGGCATCGCCATTGTCATTGATCATTAAGCCTACGTACAAAAACCCTTTGAAGGGTGTGCCGTCTTTCTGCAAACCGGCAACGGATGGTTCAACGATATCCTGCATTATGTGTTTTTCGATTGCCTTGGTTACAACGGGGGCAGGGGAGTAGGCGCCCATGCCTCCCGTGTTTGGTCCAAGATCGCCTTCATCGCGCGCTTTATGATCCTGACTCGTTGCAAATGGCAAGCAATGCGTACCATCAACCAGTGCAATAAAACTGGCTTCTTCTCCATCAAGAAAACGCTCGATAACCACGGTTGCACCGGCCTCGCCGAAACTATGCTCAGCCAGCATGGCATCGACTGCGGCGTGTGCCTCTTCAAGCGATACGGCAACAACAACACCTTTACCGGCGGCCAGACCATCTGCCTTGATAACAATAGGCGCACCTTGCTGATCGAGATAACGGTGGGCTGCTTCTATATCAGTAAAGCTCTTGTGGGCGGCTGTTGGAATCGCATGGCGTTGCATGAACTCTTTCGCATAGGCCTTACTGCCCTCCAGCTGCGCAGCAGCGGCCCTTGGCCCCAGGATGCGTTGCCCTGCATTTTCAAAATGATCGACCACTCCGGCCACCAAAGGGACTTCAGGGCCGACAACCGTTAAATGCACCTTTTCCTGCTGTGCGTAAGCACATAATGCGGCGTGATCATCAATGCTTATGTTAACCAGCTCAACCAGAGGCTCAGCCGCAATACCCGCGCTGCCCGGGGCAACAGTGATTCTGGTGACTTGTGGTGATTGTGCCAGCTTCCAGGCAAGTGCGTGTTCGCGACCACCATTGCCGATTAGCAGAATATGCATGCCCAACCCTTATCACAAAAGCGTTATTCTACGTCAATCAACGGACACCCGATAAACTCTCGGGAAGATAGATTCGCATCCTTCAAGAATAACGTGCCTGCTATGACTCAAGCTATTTGCCGAACCGCTCTTTACATGCCAGCTAACAACGCACGTGCAATGCAAAAAGCCACGACTTTACCAGCGGATGCCATCATAATCGATCTGGAAGACTCCGTAGCGCCAAGTGCTAAAGCGCAAGCGCGAGAGGCGGCGCTCAAAGCCCTGAGCGAGCAGGATTATGGTTACCGCCTGCGCATATTGCGAGTCAACGCTCCAGACACACAATGGTTCGCTGACGATGTATCTGCCGTTGCCCAAGCGAAACCTGATGCGTTGCTAATTCCGAAAGTTGAGTCTGCTGACATGATCGTTGAAGTGCAGCGGAAGCTGGATAAGCTTGATACCAGCGGTGCAATAAAATTGTGGGCAATGCTGGAGACACCCAAGGCTGTCGTTAATGCAGTTAGTATTGCTGCAAGTAAAAAGAACTGTTCACGACTGGATACCTTTTGCATCGGCAACAACGACCTCGCCAGTGCATCCAACATGAAGATCACGTCAGATCGAATGCTGATGCTACCTTGGTTACTGCAATTCGTCGTTGCGGCCAAAGCGTTTGATCTGAACATTCTCGATGGCGTGTACAACGATTTCGCTGATCTTGAAGGGTTTGGATTGGAATGCACACAAGGCGCAGCTATGGGCATGAATGGCAAAACGCTTATTCATCCAAAGCAGATCGATCTTGCGAATGCAGCTTTTGCACCCAGTGCAGCTGATGTTGCTGAGGCGCAGCTGATAGTCGATACTTTTGGTCTCAAAGAGAATAGCGATGCCGGGGTTGTGCAGATCAATGGCCGAATGGTTGAACGATTGCATCTGGAGATGGCGCAGCGCACGCTCGACTTGGTGAACAGGGTAAGCGCACTGAATTGAACAACAAGGTACTAGCGGGCATGCCAGCTGCGGTGTTGCCACCTTTGTGGTTGTTGATTGGTATTTCTGCTGTGGGCCCAATTGTTATGAACGGTGTGCTGCCGGCGAACACGGCCATCATGTCTGAGTTCAATACGCACTATGGCACTGCACAGCTGGTGCTAACTGTATTTCTTTTAGCCACTTTGTTCGGACAAATGTATTTGGGCAGTGCAGCTGATCGATTTGGCCGACGTCCGGTCATGCTGATCAGTCTGGCAGGTTTCTCCGTTGGTGGTTTTTTGTGTGCAATCGCACCGCACGTAGAATGGTTGCTTCTCGCACGTTTTTTCCAGGGCTTCTTTGCATCAGCGTGTGTGATTTTACCCCGAACCATGGTGCGCGATGTGTACGGGCAAAATAAGTCTGCCAGTGTTATCGGCTACATGACAGTAGCGATGATGGTTGCTCCTTTGTTTGGTCCTGCATTGGGAGGCTGGGTTACCGACAATTTCAGTTGGCGATTTCTGTATGCCGGACTGGGGTTTGCAGGAGCCTTGTTTTGTATTGCATGCTGGTTTTTTTTGCATGAGACTCAATCAGCCAATGCGAAATTGGTTTACCAATCATCCATGCTGAAGTCATCCGGCGACCTGTTGCAACTGCGAGCTTTTCAGGCGACGTCTATGATGATGAGCGGCACGGTTGGCTTGTATTATGGCTTTCTGGCTGGTGCGCCGTTTGTCATGATGGAAAGTCGTGGTCACAGTGCATCTTCATACGGAGCCTGGTTTGCTTGCGTGGCAGTGGGCTATCTCAGCGGCAATCTGATTACCGGCCGATTCGCTGAGAAATTGGGTATCGATCGTATGATCTACCTAGGTGCAATACCTGGCATCCTTGGTGTTGCACTATTCTGGTTATTGTCTGGAATAGTTCATCCCCTGGCGCTTTTTACTCCAATGTTTTTTGTCGCGCTTTCGAACGGCATGAGCTTGCCCAGTCTTATGTCAGCAACCATGAGTGTCAAACCCGATCTTATATCCTCATCAGCTGGCTTGGCAGGTGCAATACAGGTTGCGTTTGGTGTTGTACTTACTTATGTTCTGGGCTTGTTGCTGCCGTACGGAGACTACTGGATGTTCGTGCTAATGACGGTGTCAGCTGTATTGTGGATGTCTGGATTATGGTTGTGGCGCATGCACAGTAGCAACGCTAATATTGCCCGCCATTGATTTCCAGCACTTGTCCGGTGATATAGCCAGAGAGTTTTTCTGATCCAAAAAACAAGTATGCTGGTGCGCAATCTTCAGGTGTTCCAAGGCGTTGCAGTGGCACAGTTGTGCGGGTTTTCTCAAGCTTCTCGGCACTGGAATAGCGCTGGTGAAAATCAGTGGCAATGACACCGGGAGATACAGCGTTTGCACGAATACCCTCAGGTGCAAGCTCGCGTGCAATGGCCTTGGTGTACGTTGATACAAATGCCTTGGACGCCGAATAGACAGATGAGCCCGGACTGCCGCCGGTAGACGCTGATATTGACACTGTGTTGATAATAGCGCCATGCTCTGCCGCGCTCAGTAGTGGTATGAGTTCGCGAGTAATGCGCACAACAGCAGTTTGATTCAATTCAACAATTTGCAGATACTCATCGTCGGTCAATGATTTCGCTGGAAATCGACCGAACATGGTGCCAGCGTTGTTGATCAGTACATCGATCTGCGTGGTATGCGTTTTCACAAAACGCGCAAACGCGTCTTGCTGTTCACGATCAAGCAGGTCGCCAACAAAGGGTATGACAGACTCAGGTACCGCTTTCAGGTATTCAGAATTTCGACCAAGGTGAGCAATAATAATTGCCCCTGCGTTGTGAAACGCCTCGAGAGCACATAGGCCGATACCGTTACCAGCACCTGTGAGTACGACGGTTTTATTGCTGTACAAGTCGGCGAACATAGCTGACTTAGGTTAGAGGGGGTACAGAATTTCCTGACCGATGTGGATTACGGTACCTCTGATGTTATTCAAATCACGCAATGTTTGCACATCGGTTCCATAGCGATTGGCGATTTTACCCAGATAGTCACCAGTACGAACCTGATGCGAACCGAGTGCTGTAGATTCTGATGGTAAACCGTCTGCTGACAGAACAACGCTTGCAACCGGTGTTGGTTCAGGCAGTGTCTGCACAACAACCTGGTTGCTGTTCGCTGTGGTTGGCTCGTTGCTGCTTGCCGCTGAGAGTGTATTTTCGCCACTCAGCACAGACTTCGCGGAATTATTCAGGGGCTCAACCACCACACGACTGTTGGCCGGAATTGTGATGGCGCTAACGTCCTGCGTATTCTCGTGCCATCGATAGATGCCTGTGGCTAATGCGCCTGATGCAACTACTAAAATAACTATGTCAGATGTTGAAATCACTACCTTTCTCGCTGTGCATGGCAAAACGTTGACGCATAGTAACTGCTATGCGCATCGTCGGGAATACCCAAAGCCCAAGTATGTCTAGTTTTTGCGAAATCACACTCTTATTCAAGTGAAATATTGCAAACCAGAACGGCAAATTTACCGGATTTTAACGACAGATATCGTTAAATTAGCGTTAGTTAAGGTTTTTTGGTCCATTTGGGTAATGATTCCCAGCTAATACGGCCACTAACCAATTCGCAATTCGTTTATTGGTCAAATTTCGACCAAGCGAGCCCTTTGCCTGCTCCCGGTTGGCTGCAGGCAACGAATTACCGCGTTCGCGCAGCAGCGCTTCCACATAATCGTTTTCAAATTCTGGGTGCGGTTGAAGGCTTACAGCGTGATCTCCATAGGCGATCGCCGCATATTGGCAATTCTCCGAAGAACCAATGGCCCTGGCATTCTCTGGTAAAACCATAACCTGATCTTGATGCCACGCATTCATAACGTCAGTTTCGCCCGCAGACTCACCAGCAGGTGTGCCATCAAGATCAGAGGAATCGAGCTGATATTCCTGCGTACCGACTACCCAGCCACCACTGTATTTTTCCACCTTACCACCTAAGGCCTGCGCCAGAATCTGGTGCCCGAAGCAGATGCCCACCATGGGCGCCTCAATTGAAAATGCTTCACGAATAAAATCTTCCAATGGAGCAATCCAGGGTAGAGATTCGTAGGCGCCGTGCTTCGAACCGGTGATAAGCCAGGCGTCTGCATCATTGACTGATGCTGGAAATACCCCATCAACGACCGCGTAGGACTGATAAATGAAGTTATCAGGCCCTAAAAGCTTTTCAAACAATGATTCATAGCGACCGTGCTGCTCGATGATTTTCTCTGGGCTGTGGCCACAGGTCAAAATTCCAAGTGTGGGTTTTTTTGTGGACTGCTTCGTCATGGCGCGAATGATAGCACTGAGATGCCTGTCAACGGAGGTTCCTGCCCGTCAGTCAGGCGTATACTGAATAAGTGTTGCACTCAAATTTTACTTATAAACATGACATCTCGACAATACCCTGCTGTTGCCTTGCACGAACTCTCCCTTATGGCAGCTGAACAGCGTCATGTTTTGTTGCAGAGGGCCGAGGAAAATCTGGAACCGTTTATCGACGGTGCACGGCCAATAATCGATGCGGTTGAAGCGGATGGTGACGAAGCACTTGTGCATTTTGCTGAAAAATTCGATAAGGCGAAGATAACGCCCGACGCGATCGCTGCAACTCCAGCCGACTTCGACAAGGCTTTCGATACGCTGGATAATGATGTAATTGAGGTGCTTGAATACGCTGCGGAAAATATCCGTCGCTTTCAACAGGAGCAAATGCCCGGCGACATGTGGATGAAAGAGATTCGTCCGGGTGTGCTGGTAGGTGAACGGAGCACGCCAATTGATTCGGTGGCATGTTATTCACCTCGAGGCAAAGGCTCGTTTCCATCGGTGACTTTGATGACGGCGATTCCTGCGGTCGTTGCCGGTGTTCCCGATGCAATCGTCCTGACCCCGCCATGTCCTGATGGCACGGTTGATCCGGCAACACTGGTTGCTGCTCGCATCGCAGGAATAGAACAAGTGTATAAGGCGGGTGGAGTGCAGGCCGTTGCTGCGGCAGCCTTCGGTACCAACACCATCCCCAAGTGCCATAAAATTGTAGGTCCGGGTAATCCATGGCTTGCAGCAGCCAAGCGCTTGTTAGCGGGTGTAATCGATCCTGGATTGCCAGCCGGGCCCAGCGAAACTATTGTTATGGCAGACCCAACGGCTAACCCGCTTATTGCGGCACTCGATCTGATTATTGAATCTGAACATGGCAGTGACAGCAGCGCATTTTTGGTCACGTGGGATCGCAAGCTTGCATTACAAGCGATAGCGGCCATTCCGGGCTACTGGGATAACATGTCGGATAAGTTGGCCGGGTACTCAGCCGATGTACTCAGTGGCACTAGCGGTGGTGTAGTGTTAGTTGAAGATGCTGCGGCTGCTTATGCTTTTATCAACGACTACGCACCAGAGCATTGTCAGGTTTTGTCCAAAAATCCGTTTGAGCACTTGGCGCATATTCGCAATGCTGCTGAAATTTTACTTGGTGAGCATGCGGCAGGGTCCATTGCGAATTATATGATGGGGCCAAACTGTGTTCTACCAACCTCGGCCGCTGCAACCACGCACTCGCCGTTGGGTGTACACGACTTTCTAAAAACCTCGTCAGTGGGGCATTTGACTCGTACTGGCTATGACGAGCTAGCACCAAAGGTTCACACCTTTGCACGCTATGAGGGCTTCGATGCGCATGCTAATTCAGTTTCTGAATTGCGCGATGCGGCATTCGAAGGCAAGCCCGGGTGATTATATGAAAGCCTTATTAGTAGTGGCTCATGGCAGCCGACGCAAAGAATCCAACGAAGAGATTGCCGCCTTAACCGCGAAAGTTGCGGTACGGGCTGCGGGTGAGTTTGACCTTGTGGAGTATGCATTTCTGTAGCTTGCGACGCCTTCAATTCCCGATGGAATTGAGCTATGCATGAAGCTTGGCGCTACCAGCGTCAGTGTTTTACCGTATTTTCTCGCTCGCGGCACGCATGTTGTAGAGGATATACCCGAGCAGGTCGCGATCAAGCAACGCGAGCATCCGCATGCGGATATTCACATTACCCCGTATCTTGGTACGTTTACTGATCTGCCTGAGGTTTTATTGAATTTGGCGCGTTAACTTCGGATGAGCAATTACAAATGCAACGACGAGAGTGGATAAAAAAAGCAGGTATCGGCAGCATTGCGGCAGTTTCATCGGGCGCTTTGTTTGGCCATACTGATACTGGCTTCGATCAGAGTATCAGCGAGATGGTTGGTTCTGCCAACATTAAACAGGACGATCGCATTCAACTGTTCGTACCTGAAGATGCTGCAAATGGGGCAGTGGTTCCTGTGGGAGTTATGTCATCCGTACCCGATACCTTGAAAATAGTATTGTTTGTAGATAATCACGTTCGTAGTAAGGTTGCCGAAATTGATACATCGAATCCTATGCTTGCATCAAGCATCTCCACACACTTGCAGCTTGATAACCCGGCCACGATCACCGCATTGGTGCAAAGCAGTTTGGGCTGGTTCACTAATTCAGCCCGGGTGAAGTCGCTGGGTGAGAGCTGCAAAACATGAGCGTGGGTAGCGTTAGTATCAGAAGCAGAGTCGTAAACGGTTCAACCTTTGTGGACTTACGAATCAGTCACCCAATGGAAAGTGGTGCTCGAAAAGACAACGCTGGTGTTGCAATTCCTTCCTGGTATTTGACTCATATGGAACTCTTTTACAAAGACCAGCGAGTCGGCACTATTGAGCTTGGTCCATTGGTGTCGCGAAACCCGGCAATCTCTGTTGTGTTAAACGGTGGTGAAGAAGATGAAATTATTAAAGTCACCTGGGTTGATAATCGGGGTGAGATTGGCGAGAAATCGGTAAAACTCAATTAACTGACCGGCTTGACTACATGACCAGGTTGGTTAACTGATTAAGTCGACGTTCGAATCCCCGGGTTCAAACCAGCTCAGTTTTTCCCGCAGGTTAACAACATCTCCAATTATGGTTAATGTCGGTGCTTTTACGTCGCTGGCTTTGACTTGTTCAACGATGTTATCCAGAGTTCCTGCAATCACACATTGCTGTTGTGTTGTGCCGCGTGAAATTAATGCAATGGGCGTGGTAGTCGACATGCCATATGCAACCAGGTTGTCTACAATGTTTGCAAGCCCAACCAACCCCATATAGATCACTACAGTTTGTTGTGGTTGAACCAGAGCAGGCCAGTTCAAATCAACTCGGTTATTTTTTAAGTGACCTGTAACAAACAAACATGCCTGTGAGTGATCGCGGTGGGTAAGCGGAATACCGGCGTAACTAGCGCAACCAGCTGCAGCAGTAATACCTGGTACTACCTGAAAAGCGACTCCGTGTTCCGAGAGTTGTTCAATTTCCTCACCGCCGCGTCCAAATATAAACGGGTCGCCGCCCTTTAGCCGCAGTACGCGTTTGCCGGCTTTTGCTTGTTCGACGAGTTGCTTGTTAATAGTATCTTGTGGCACAGCATGCTCACTGCGTTGCTTGCCAACATAGATTCGCTCAGCATCGGGTTTTACCAGTGCCATAATGTCATCTGATACCAGTCGATCATAAAAAACCACGTCAACGTGTTGCATTAAACGCAAGGCCCGAAAACTTAACAGATCAGGGTCTCCCGGGCCTGCACCGACAAGATAGACTTCACCGCTAACGCTATTAGTCTGATGTTGCTCAATGGCTTGTTCGAGTGCATCTTTTGCATCTGATGTGCGCCCTTGCAACACCATCTCGCCAACCCGACCACCAAGTTGTTGTTCCCAGAATCGGCGGCGTTCCCGCCAACCCGATATGCCTGTCTTTATCGTTTCTCGATATTGTCCTGCCAGTTTTGCAAGGTTGGCAAAGCTCTTTGGAATAAAGGCTTCAATCCGTGCTGTCAACAATCGCGATAGTACGGGTGACGCACCACCGCTGGATACAGCAACCAAAAGAGGTGAGCGGTCAATCAATGACGGCATGATGAAATTTCCAGCTGCAGGATCGTTTGCAACATTCACATGCGCGCCGTTTTCTTTCGCGGACGTTGCAATATTTCGATTTAATTGCTTATCGCCGGTAGCTGCGATGACAATCACCATGGTATTCAGATCGCTATCGATAAACGATCTTGTTTCAAGCTGCAGCTGGCCATCGTGATGCATTGCCTGCAAGTCAGCATGGCTTTGCGGAGCCACGACAGTGACGCGTGCACCTGCGTCGACAAGGCGACGTGTCTTACGTAAAGCAACCGGGCCAGCACCAACCACCAGCGCTTTTGCGTCCTGAATATCTACAAACATAGCAAACCGATGTTGATTGGCGTCCATCACGAGTTGCACAAGGTAACGGCAATGCTGGCTGCCAGTGTTGCGTTGTTCTTTATTAATGACTGATTAGTGACAAGGCTCTTGCCATCGGTTAGTTCTACTATTCTGCCCAGTAACCAGGGGGTAACATTTTTGCCGTTAACCTGTGCGTCTTCTGCATCTTGTAAGGCCTGCACAATGGTTTTTTCCATAGTGGTGCGATTGATTTCATCTGCTGCAGGGACCGGATTGCCGATGAGCATGCCGCCTTTTATATCCAGTGCTTTTCGGGTTTGCATAAAACGCACGATGTCCGATTCGTTGTCGATGCGAAGAGGGGCGGCTAAACCGCTGTCACAAGACCAGAAGGCCGGGAAGTTAGTTTGTCCATAAGCGATAACGGGTACCCCGAACGTTTCCAGAACTTCCAGCGTTTTTGGAATATCAAGTATGGCTTTCGCGCCCGCGCAAATGACGGTTACTGGTGTGTTTGCCAACTCTTGTAAATCGGCGGAAATATCAAACGTGTCGCTGGCGCCCCGATGTACTCCACCAATGCCACCGGTTGCGAAAACGTCTATAGCAGCCAGATGAGCTGCGATCATGGTGGCGGCAACTGTCGTGGAACCGGTAATTCGTTGTGCTACGGCATAGGCCAGGTCAGCTCGAGATAGTTTGCTCGCATGATCTGATTGCGCCAATGCATCAAGTTCGGCAGCTGAAAGTCCAATTTTGAGTTCACCGTTTATCACCGCAATCGTGGCAGGAGTCGCACCTGCTTTGATAACCGCTGCTTCTACTGATTTAGCGGTTTCCAGATTTTCCGGATACGGCATACCATGCGTGATGATGGTACTTTCCAGTGCGACAACCGCCCGCTTGTTTTCAAGCGCTTGCTTGACAGGGGCTGATACTGTGATGAGTGGGTGCATTTTTGAGAAAGGCAGCTTGTGGGGTTCTATGGCGAATCATACCGTGATTGTCAGACAGACGGCGCACTTGTGTCGCCAGAGAGCACTGAACGGGCTGCGTGCAATCCAGATTCACTAACGGCCTGATAAAGACCAATGCCGTGTGCCAGTTGAACAATCGTTGCACCAGCCAGAGCATCGCCAGCACCGTTGACGTTCTTCTCTATATTAACTTGTGGAACGGGTATCAGATTACGGGCGCCTTTTTCCTGAACCACGACAGGATTACTGCCGTCTGTCAGCACGAATTGATAAAACTGTTTTTGTAAAAGAGCATCGGCCAGCAGATTGATATCGCTATCTTCTTTGAGCCCGGTTAGCGCTGCAGCTTCGCGTCTATTACACAATAGCGTATCAATCGAATTTGCTATTGGCAGTAATCGTTTCGACTTTATCGGTGAAACCGCCAGGGCTATTAACGGAACTTTACGCTGGTAGTGGTCCTTGAGTGTTGCTGCAGACTCACTCAGGCAAAGCTGGGACAAATTGGCGTCAACGACTATGACATCGGGATTACGCTCGGGCAAGCGCGATTCGATATCCTGCCAGTGCATTTGTTCAGCAAGCCGGGCATCGGCAAGACCGATAAAAAGTTCGCCGTCGTGATCGAGAACGGCTGTGTATCGATCGGTTGTCTGGTCGCTCCAGATGACCAGCGAAGATGATATTGATTCTTCAACTAGCAGGTTAACCAGCAATTTTCCTTGATTATCGTCGCCCACGTTAGCAATAAGAAGGGTGTTAATTTGCTGTGCAGCGACACGTGCAACGTTAGTCGCGACACCGCCGAGCCTGTGCTGCCATCTCACGGGGTTCGAGCTTCCAGCGCGCAGATATTCCTCTGAAAGTGCAATATCATCCACTAGCAGACCGCCAATGACGATGATGTTTTTGCCGGTGTTGTTTTTGGTCTGCATGACGTTCTGCATGAATAGCTATGAGGTTGAGCTGCACGCTCAGCTTACCTCAATGGCTTACTTTATTGACAAGAGAAGTATATGAACCCGAAGATCAGTCTGGCCATCTCCAATCGCCTTCGAGCAACGCCGTTTACCCATCGAGTAGAACATCAAGGTGTGAAGGCTTTTACGGTATACAACCATATGTTGCTGCCCACAGAATTCGACTCAATGGAATCGGACTATTGGCATTTGTGCGAGCACGTTCAGGTTTGGGATGTTGGTGTCGAACGGCAGGTGGAAATTACCGGTCCGGATGCTCACGCACTGGTGCAGTGGATGACACCCAGGGATATAAGCGGCGTAGAAGCAGGTCGTTGTGTGTATGCGCCGTTGGTTGATGAAGCGGGTTACCTTATTAATGATCCGGTTGCGCTCAAATTTTCCGATGATCATTGGTGGCTCTCGATTGCGGATTCTGATGTGCTTTTGTGGGCGAAAGGTCTAGCCACAGCAGCTAAGCTGGATGTGAAGGTGCGCGAACCTGATGTCTGGCCACTGGCCGTACAGGGGCCAAAGGCGGATGAGCTGATGTCGTTGGTGTTTGGCGATAGCGTTCGAGATATTCGTTTTTTTCGTTTTCGGGACATGAATTTCAACGGGCACCGTTTCATTGTTGCCCGGTCAGGTTGGAGCAAACAGGGTGGTTACGAAATCTACGTTGATAATGCTGAGATGGGCGTTGTTCTTTACGATGCCTTATTCAAAGCGGGAGAGCCACTCAACGTTCGACCTGGTTGCCCGAATTTGATCGAACGCGTGGAAAGTAGTTTGTTGTCTTTTGGAAATGACATGACCATGAACCACACCTTGTTGGAATGTGGTCTGGATAGCTTCTTTAGTTTGGATAGCTCGGCGGCATCATTATCTGGTGACGCACTACGGGCGCAGCATGCGCGTGGGCTGGACCGCAAGTTGGTTGGTCTTGCCATTGCATCGCCTCAGCCTGCAGCACCAGTGGTCGTTACTTCGCCAGCTGGTTTTATTCTTGATGGTCAAGGCCGGCCAATAGGTCGGCTGGGGTCACAGGTATGGTCACCAAAATATCAGCATCAGCTCATCACTGTCATGCTGGAAAAGCCGTATTTCTCAAACTCTCAGAAATCACAACAGATTGAGGTACAGTTACAGGATGGAACACTTGCGATGGCGCAAGTATTATCGCTGCCGTTTGATTTCAAAGCAGCAGGCATAGTTGAATCAACCTCTAAACATTAACAAAGTCATGTTTAAGAAAATTGCTGTAATTGGTGCTGGTACTATGGGCGCCGGCATTGCCGGCCAGATCGTCAACGCTGGGCAGGCTGTACTGCTTTTGGATATTCCCGGTGAGAATTCACCAAATGAGTTTTCCGACAGGGGCGTAGACAGACTGCTGGCATCAGAGCCTCCCGCGTTGGTACACAAGCGTTGTGCAAAGCTGATCACCACCGGAAATACCAGAGACGATTTTGACTTACTGGCTGATGTCGACTGGATAATAGAGGCTGTGGTTGAACGGCTGGATATCAAAAAAGACTTGTACCATCGTTTGGATCAAACTATCAGTGACCAATGCATTGTTACCTCCAATACCTCCACCATACCGATATCTTTGCTGGTAGAAGATATGCCCGAGTCTTTTCAGCAACGCTTTGCCATCACCCACTATTTTAATCCAGTGCGCTACATGCGTTTACTAGAACTGGTTCGTGGTGAAAAAACCGGCGATGATGTTATGGCCCGCCTGGCTGATTTTAACGATCGGGTTATGGGTAAGGGTGTCGTTCAATGTGGCGACACGCCTGGTTTTCTGGGCAACCGGATTGGTGTGTTCGCTTTACAGGTTGGTATCGATGAAGCCATCAAGACAGGAATTCCGATTGAACATGCTGATGCACTAATGGGTCGCCCCATGGGCATTCCAAAAACGGGCGTATTCGGTTTATACGATCTGATCGGTATTGACCTTATGGCTGATGTTGTTCGCTCCCTTCGCAGCATATTGCCCGAAGGCGATGCGTTTCACGCGGTCGGTGCGGAAAACGATCTGATTAATTCGATGATTGATCAGGGCTTGACTGGTAACAAGGGCCTCGGTGGTTTCTATAACAATAGAGACGGTATTAAGCACGCAAAAGACCTTGCTACCGGCGACTACCGTCAAGCGTTATCTGAGTTACCAGATCGGGCATTAGCTGCTGCTGCTGCGCAAGCCGAACAGCAGGAAGTACTGATAAACCTTATCGAAGGCAACGATCAGAACGCACAGTTTTGCCGACGAGTACTGGGTCGCGTGCTGGGGTATTCGGCCAGCTTGCTTGGTGAGATTACCGATTCGCCGCAAGCGATTGATGATGCCATGAAACTTGGCTTCAACTGGATTCGGGGTCCGTTTGAAATGATCGATGCACTGGGTGCCAAAACCGTTGCAAGCCTGGTAACCGAAGCCGGCGAGCCGGTACCTCAAGTGCTCAGTAATGAAACTGTTTTTTATCAGGTGCACGACAACCAACTGAACGTCACTCGTTCTGACGGATTGTTGAAGCCGATTGATTTGCCGGCAGGCGTGGTGCGTTTCCATTTAAAGAAACAAACCCTGTCGCCCATCTTTCGCAATAGGGCGGCGAGCCTGTATGCAATTGAAAATGATTTTCGCCTAATCGAATTTCATAGCAAAGCCAATGCATTAACCGATGATTCTATGGCTGTTGTTTTACGTGCAACGCAAGATCATGGTCGAGGTGTGCTAGTACACAACGACGCTCAGCACTATTCGGCGGGTGTCGATTTGAATGCATTTCTGTCCTACATCGACGCTGGTGACTGGGCCGGAATGGATGCGTTTCTGCATCGATTTCAACTGGCCGTCAAAGCCTTGAAGTACGCGCCGGTACCCGTAGTAGGTGCGCCTTCCGGACTATCGCTCGGTGGCGGCTTTGAAGTGCTGCTGCATTGTGATGCGTTGGTTGTACACAGTAATTCGGTGATGGGTCTGGTTGAATCCGGTGTGGGCGTTCTGCCCTCTGGTGGCGGTGTGAAAGAGACCTATCTTCGTTGGTTCGAACGCACTGGTGACTGGGAAGAGGCCGCCTGGAAGGCCTGGATGAATCTTGGCTACGGTGCATCAGGTTCATCGCCGGATTTATCAGAGCGTCTGGCTTACTACGATGCAAGCAGTGATCAAACCGTTATTAACCGAGATCGACTTTATACAGCAGCTGTTGAAAAGTTGGAGAGTTTGTCATCCGGCTATCAGCCACCGGCAACGCCGGAAATAGTGCTGGCAGGTGGTGATTGTTTGCAACGCATGTCGGAGTTTATGGACAAAGGTGTTGCCAGTGGTGATTTTTTCGAGCACGATAAAACCGTTGCCATGCACATTGCGGCGGTAATATGTTCAGATTCTGGCGAGCGAACACCAGTTTCTGAAGATGATCTTTATGCTCGTGAACGAGCTAATTTTGTAAAGCTTGCGCAAACCGATAAAACCCGTGCAAGAATTCATCACGTGTTGCATGTTGGCGGAGCGCTTAGAAATTGAGCCCAGACAAGAGACGCATTCCAGGATAAGTAAGTGACTGATCAATACCTGCCACAAAAAGCCAACCACGTTGCTTTAACGCCTTTGTCGTTTTTGCATCGAACTGCTGATGTTCATCCGGATCATATGGCAGTTGAATACAACGACAGGCACTACACCTGGGCGCAAACGCGGAAACGCTGCTGTCAGCTTGCTAGTGCGCTGAAAAAAACGGGTGTTAAAGCTGGCGATACCGTTTCCGTTCTTGCGTTTAATACCCCTGAATTGTTTGAAGCTCATTTTGGTGTTCCGTTAAGTGGTGCGGTTCTGAATACAATTAACACGCGACTCGATGCCGATACGATTAGCTATATTCTTGATCACGGCAATGCGCGCGTACTCATTGTTGATACAGAGTTGCTGCCTGCTGCACTCGATGCGATTGCACAACGCGGCGAAGCCATGCAGGTGATACTAATTGATGATGAACACGCTCCGGCGATGTCAGCAGAGGCAGCACAATGGTTGGCTGATGCTGCAACCAGTCCGCTGAACTATGAAGCTTTCATAGCGACAGGTGATGAAAACGATGCAGGGGTTCTACCTGAAGACGAATGGCAAACCCTTGCATTGAATTACACATCCGGTACAACTGGTCGGCCAAAAGGTGTGCTGTACCATCATCGTGGTTCCTATCTAATGACCATGGGTACAGTAATGGGCTGGGCTATTCCCCGGCATCCGGTTTATCTTTATTCGGTACCGATGTTTCATTGCAATGGCTGGGGACATGCCTGGACAATGGCTGCAATGGCCGGAACTGTTATTTGTTTGCGTTATGTTGATCCGAAAGTCATGTTCAATTTGATTGAAAAACATGAGGTCACGCATTTCGGCGGCGCGCCCATCGTTTTAAATATGATGGCAAATGCGCCTGAAGCAGATCAAAAAAAATTCGATCGCACAATTGAGGTTATGACAGCTGGCGCACCGCCACCTGCGGCTGTTATCAACCGCATGGGTGAGTTTGGGTTCAATATTATGCATGTGTATGGCTTGACTGAAACGTATGGTCATGTACTTCAGGCTGAACCGCAGCTGCATTGGTCAAGTTTGTCAGCATCGAATCGCTCCGAGCTGATTGCTCGTCAAGGAGTTCGGTTCCCGATGAATGAAGCGGTTGATGTTGTTGCCGGTGACCCGCCAGTTTCAGTGGCTCACGATGGCGAGACTATGGGTGAGATTGTTTTGCGTGGTAACACGATTATGAAAGGTTATCTGAACAACTCAGAAGCCACGACTGAGTCATTGCGTGATGGCTGGTTCTGGTCGGGAGACCTGGCTGTGGTTCACGCAGATGGCTATGTGCAAATCAAAGACAGAGCCAAAGACATTATTATCTCTGGCGGCGAGAATATTTCTTCAGTTGAAATAGAAAATGCACTATACAAGCATGCAGCTGTTGCAGAAGCTGCAGTTGTGGCTATGCCCGATGATAAATGGGGCGAGACACCTTGTGCTTTTGTGACGTTAAAAGCGGGTTCTACAGCAACCGAGCAAGAGCTGATTGATCATGTTGCTTCAAGCATAGCTCGATTCAAACGACCAAAGCGAGTTGTGTTTGGTGAACTACCAAAAACGGCTACCGGTAAAATTCAAAAGTATGCTTTACGCGAACAAGCTCGCCTTGATTAGTCTCGTATTGGCTAGTGTAGATTGCCGGAGGCACGTGCTAACTACGCATTCGAGAACCGCCGGGATCGAATGGTGGTTCAAACAGGATCGTTGCTTCACAACGGTTGCCCAATATTTCCACTTGCAGTTCAACAGCTGAGTCGATACTGGCCAGTGCTGCTGGTATGTAAGCTTGCGCAAGCGAAAGCTGTACACTATGACCATATCCGCCTGAGGTTACCCAGCCGACAACGCGCCAGTCGCCGTCAGTCTGTGATGGCGGTGCGTGGAACTCATTGCCTTTAGCATCAAATCGCTTTGCTCCATAGCTGTGTGGATCTTCCACACAACCAAAGTCAGTATCACCGCACTTAGCCCAAATTGGCTCATCCCCCATAACGTCAGTTTTATCGGTTTGGATTGAGAGTGATACTCGTTTAAGAACGAGCTCGTTGTCGAATTCGTGTTGCGCATGCTCGCGGCCGACAAAGCGGTTTTTCGATAGCTTGATAAATCGACCCATATCGGCCTCGAACGGGCCATAAATTGGACGAAGCTCGGCAAACCACGTTGGAAAATTCTTCTCAAGACGCATAGAGAGTAATGCCCGCATACCGAAGTCTTTTATATCGAATGCTGCGCCAGCTTCTTTTAGCGCAAGATAAACGCGGCGTTCGTAGGCCGGCTCCATCCAGATTTCATAACCAAGATCGCCTGTGTATGAGAGTCGGTTGATCATGCATGGACTGCCGGCAACATCGCAGACTCTGAAGTCCATGAATTTGAATTCGTCGTTGGTAACAGAGATATCAACTAACGGCTCAAGAACCTGGCACGCATTCGGGCCGGCAATGGATAAGCCAACCATGTTTTGTCCAAGTCGCTCCAGACGAACAGAGTTGTCAACCGGTATGTGTTTTTCAAACCATCGCTGATGATATATCTGCGCACCTGAAGAACCCCACATCATGAAGTGATTGTTAGCGACTTTTGCAATGGTGAAGTCACCAATAAGCTTGCCAAAATGATTCAGCATTGGGGTGAGAACAACCCGGCCAGTGTTTGGCATGGTATTGGTCATCAGTTCGTTGAGCCAGGTTTCACTGTTAACACCGGTTATTCGATATTTTGCAAAGTTGGCAATTTCGGTTATGCCAACAGAGTTCCTGACGGTATTGACTTCGTTGGCAATGTGTTCAAAGTCGTTCGAGCGATGAAACGACAAAACATCTTTCGCTTCGACCCCTTTGGGTGCAAACCACAGCGGTGTTTCCAGACCCCAGGTATCTCCCATTACTGCATTGTTCTCGTTAATCATAAGATCGTATAATGGGGTGGTTTGCTGTGGTCGGCCAGCGGGTAGCTCTTCGTTAGGAAATCGGATAGAGAAACGCCGCGAGTAGTTTTCGCAAACTTTGGCATTCGTATAGCGCAGGCTGGTGAAGTCGCCAAAGCGTGAAACATCCATTGCAAAAACGTCGTGACCCGGATCGCCATCGACCATCCAGTTTGCCAACGCAAGACCAACTCCACCTCCCTGACTAAAACCTGCCATGACCGCACAGGCACACCAGAAATTTTTCAACCCTTGAACTGGTCCAATAAGCGGATTGCCGTCAGGGGCGAAAGTAAACGGACCATTGATGGTTTGTTTAATACCGGCTTCGGCAAAACCCGGGAAGTGCGCAGAACCCATTTCAAGTGATGGTGCAATACGATCAAGATCAGGCTGCAGCAATTCGTGTCCGAAGTCCCACGGTGTATTTTGTGGTGACCATGGTTTGCACGCTTTCTCATACGTACCCAGCGCCAGCCCATTGCCTTCCTGACGCGTATAAATTTCTGCTTTGAAGTCAATGACACCAACCAGTTCGTGCCCTGATGTTTGATTGAACTCCACCACTTGCGGCAGGTCATCAGTAATCATGTACATATGTTCCATGGCCAGCACCGGCAATTCGATACTGGCCATACGACCGACTTCCCGCGCCCACAGACCGCCTGCATTAACCACATGTTCTGCGCGTACCGTACCCAGTTGAGTCACTACATCCCAGCCATCATCGATTTGTACAAGGTCAATCACGCGGTTGCGCAACACAATCTCTGCACCCAGTGTTTGCGCTGCCTTGGCATAGGCATGGGTAGTGCCGGATGGATCAAGATGACCCTCAACCGGGTCCCACAACGCACCCACAAAATGTGATTCGTCCATCAGCGGAAACATCGCTTTGGCTTCTGATGGCGTAATAATTTCAGTTTGCATACCCAGTGCCCGGCCGGTTGCATGCACGTAGCGCAGGAAATCCATTCGGTCTTCAGAATCGGCCATCATTACACCGCCGGTCAGGTGCAGAGAACACGATTGCCCGGATACCTTCTCAAGCTCCTCGTACAGCGAGACGGTATAAGCCTGTAATTTGGCAACGTTAGGGTCGCCGTTGAGTGTATGAAAACCGCCTGCTGCATGCCACGATGAACCGCTGGTTAATTCAGATCGCTCGATAAGCATGACATCGGTCCAGCCGGCTTTAGCCAGATGATAAAGTACTGAACAACCAACTACACCGCCACCAATGATGACAACTCTGGCTTGTGTTTTCATTTTTTAACCCTTGCGGCAGTTTATTGTTGTCAACTAATTCAGCGGAATTTCATTGTCATCTTTACCCGACTGGTACGTCGTTGACAAGATATCGTATGCCTTAGAGATACTGTTAATTTTTACGGCTCTGGCTAGCTTCTCGTCTTCGCCTTGATCATCTGCCATATTTAGATTCTCTACCACTTTACGAATGCTGTAGCTATCCCAGAATGCATTGCTCTTACGGTACATGCCCGGGTCGACATCAAACACCTCTTTCAGAATCTTTAAATCGTGGGGAATTGCGAATGCATCGCGAGAGTCTTCATGGCTAAAAAAATAAAAGAAATTATCAAAACCAGCCCAGGTGATGGCGGACATGCACAAACTGCATGGTTCGTGGGTTGACAGAAACAACAGTTCTTCAGGTGCCGGGCGAGCCGATGAGGGCATCTCATGGTAACGTTTTAGCGCATGCATCTCACCATGCCACAACGGACTCTCTTGTTCATTATTGGTTTCTGCAAGCAGCAGGGATAGATCCGATTTGTGTAACAAAGCGGCTCCAAATATTTTATTACCTTGTGTCACGCCAGCCGAAGTTAGTGGTAGCACATTGAGTTCTATCACTTCGAGTAGCCTGTCAATTAGTTTGAGTGAGGGGACTGGGCGAGGCATTTTGAGGTTTGTCCTTGTCTGTTTTTTTGTATTCGGGCGTGTTGACTGATGCGTCCTTAGTGGTTCAGCGCTCACGCCAGCTGCGCGACGCAGGTAACAGTATAACCTCAACGAGCTGAACTAAATTCATCTGTGTCGTTCATACTATAAGTAAGATCAGTTAGCTGCGATAGTCAACGAACACGTCGACCCTAATCCCGATCGCGGACGATGCTCAATATCACCTGCTGTGGCGACATAACAATCCACTGTAAGTCTTGTCTGCTATGCTTCGGCAGCTATGGCTGCGAACAAATTAATTCTCCCAGAGTCAGTTATTGACGACATCGTTAGTGCAACTGGTGCGACCGATGTGCAGATTGCTAAAACCCTCCAGGAACTATGGAGTGGTTATGGCAGCATTGTGCAATTGCAGCTAGAGGGTGCCACAACATCCAGCAGCATTCTAAAACTGATTGAACCTGCACAACAAACGCAGCATCCTCGTGGATGGAATACCTCTGCTTCTCATCAACGAAAAATTCGTTCCTATCAAATCGAAACACATTGGTATCAGCACTACGCTAACCAGTGTGATGCCAACTGCAAAGTGCCGTCAGTCATCGCAACTGGCATTAGCGATGTACGTCAGTGGATTCTGATGGAGGACTTGAGCGAAACCTATCCGCGCCGTGCAGCGGTTCTGAGTGTGTCGCAGGCAGAGGTCTGCTTACGCTGGTTAGCGGCGTTTCATGCCATGTTCCTGCAGCGTAAACCGGCTGGTTTATGGGCAGTTGGGACGTACTGGCATCTTGAAACGCGTGCTGAAGAGCTGCAAGCCATGCCAGAAGGTCAGTTGAAAACAATGGCACCTGAGTTAGACGATCGTTTGAACAACAGCGAATATCAGAGCATCGTGCATGGCGATGCAAAGGTAGCCAACTTTTGCTTTAGCGAGAAGCTGGATGCAGTTGCTGCCGTCGATTTTCAGTATGTTGGCGGTGGCGTTGGTATTAAAGATGTGGTTTATTTTTTGGGTAGTTGCCTTGATGAAGATACCATCGAATTACATGAGGCTAATCTGCTGTCGGTCTATTTAAGTGCTTTGCATGAACGTGTCACCATCATTCATGGACCGGAAACTGCAGATCGTGTTGAACGAGAATGGTCGGACTTATACGCAATCGCCTGGACCGATTTTTATCGGTTTCTGGAAGGCTGGATGCCTGGGCACAAGAAGATCAATCGCTACACAAAGCAAGTGGCACAGCGCGCGTTCCATCAATTGCTTAAAAACTGAACTGCTCTTTGTACTACATCATCTGAGGCAATAATACGTCGATGTCCCAAGCCCTCTACTGGTTCTAGAATGGCCGTCTCATTCGCTTGAGCTATTTTTTCAGATTCGCTATATGGCACCTCTTTATCATCAGGTGCGTGCAGTAATAAAATGTCTGCCTGCACTTGTTGAAGTTGGGTTGATACATCAAAATCAGCCGCTACCAGACCTGATAATCGAGTAATATTCTTTCTTAAAGCATCCGTAGCGAGTATGTTCAGACCGACCATCGTCGCAAAATCGTCAAATATCTTCGCCATGGAATCAGGCGAACTGATCAGCACTAATTTAGATACGTTCATGGCTGGATAGGGTTGCAAGGTTCCAGCTGAACTGGTTGCCACCACTGCACCGCCAAGTGAGTGTGAGATAATGATGTTCGCGCTACCCAATTTACCTCGTACAGCATGCATTGCCTCCACAGCTAACGGCAGATGAAACAAACGGCCTGATGATTGCCCGTGACCTGGCAGGTCGATGGTGATAACACGAAAGCCTTGTCGCTGAAGTGGTTCTACAAATTTGTACATGAACCGTGAGTGACTTTGCCAGCCGTGAACCAGCAATACCGTTTGCGATGAATCGGTTTGGGCTTTTGGGTTGAATTCGAATGCCGAAATTGTGCCTCTGGAATAGCGGATGGTGTGATGCCTGGCACGAGAAAATTGTTCTTCCGCACGAGCCAGAATTTCCTGATACTGAGCCGATTTCTTACCCACATTAAATGTGGTGCAAAATAATCTAAACGCGACTCGCGCAGTTACATTTGGTGCTATTTTGCTGGCGTTGGAAAAAATAGCCCGGATAAACGCTAACATAGCCGTATTCATGGTGATGTTTCTCAGTTTAGTTCAATATTGAACATAGTAGTTCAATACTGAACAATATACTACCACTGACGTGAAAATCGAATATGAGGCAGTGAAATATGAGTGGTGAAAAAAACACCGTCCCCTGGGAAATGCCTCGATTCCGTAATTGGATTGCCGTGGGCAGGGTCAATCAGCTGGTTCGCAGGCGACTTGGCGATGCTTTGGCTGAGCAGGGGCTGGAGCTGCCCGTGTACGAAGTGCTTTCAGCCGTTTTCCGCGTTCCTGGTCTTACTCAAACAGAACTGGCAGACAAGTTACTGGTTGGTCGGTCTAACTTGTCGATGCTGCTGCCTGAAATGGAGAAACAAGGTTTGCTACGGCGCGAACCAGATGAAAATGACAAACGGATTCGTCGTGTTTTTTTGAGTAAAAAAGGTGAAAGCCAAGCAAAAAAAGCCGTGAAAATTCAAGTTTTGTTAATCGAGCATATGATGGACAGCATCAGCGATTCGGAATGTGATGCAATCGGGGAGTCTATGCGTACAGTGATTCGATATCTTGAAGAACATCCGTTTGAGCCGTGAGCTGTTTAATCAAATAAAAGCAGGTTGTCCTTTGCAACACGGATCGCTGCCTCGCACTGCATTGGTTCAAGCACAGTATGCCCCGGAGTCGTTCTGGTTTGCATAAGATTATCGGAAATCTGATTGTGCTCGCCTGAATTGCTCAACACATGATATAGCTCGTGCGCAAGTGCAATCCCGGCATCTTTAATGCCGTTTGTCAGCCACACACTATTTTGCAACCACGGGCGACGACGAGTGTTTCCACGACCGAAAGCTTCGCCGTCGTATGGCGTTAGCATGCGTGTATTACGTGCGTAGAATACCTTGACGGGTTTGAATTCAGTGTTGTTATTATTCAATGCAGAGATGAGCGTTTTAGATGAGCCGGCATCAAGATCACGCAAGTAAGCTGGTATGGATAATTCACTTATCGTCACCGAATTAAATGCTATGTTGCACTGCGCCAATATGTTTTCTGCTTCTAGCAGACTTTGATTTACTAGCTCTTTTGACCAGCCTTCGTGTAGTACATAAACGCTCACGGGCAGTTTGTAAACCCGTTCTTCGTTCTCGTTTTCGACAGGCTTGTCACGTGTCAGTGTTTGCACTCCGACAAGTTTTACTTCCAGGTCGTCTTCTGCCAATGGGTCGGCTATGTAGCCACCGCTTACATAGCGAGAGCTGCCTCCATCGGCATAGCGCCGAGCAAACTCAGCAATCAGTTCAGTTGCACGCCATTGAGGATTATCGCGCAAGAATCTTGCTGCCATGGCAACCGCGCGTGGCACCGCATAGCTGGAGCCCGATGCGTTATTTTGTTCACCATTAAAGTTGATTATCGATTGCTGTTCTGCCGGGAGCATGTAGTCCACTTTGCTACGCCCCCAATTTACACGATCGGCTGGAACAATAAAGTCGTCAGCGGAGGTGACCACCAGTAAATTCTCGATGTCCAGCGCCGCTGGGTAGACGGGTTGTTGATCTATATTGCGGCCATTGTTGCCAGCAGATGCGACGAAAAGAATATCGGGATGTTGTTCTGCGGCTTCGGCAAAAACACGCCACTGATCTGCAGCGTTCCCGCCAAGTGGTATGCCGATGATACGAACCTGATTTTTTGCCGCATGCTCAATGAGGTCTTGCATGCGAGACATATCAGGTCTCGGGTAACGGTATGGGACGAGATCTATAAACGGTGCTTCTTTGAGCAACAATGAAGCTGTGCCCGTACCATGTCGCACAATCCGAAACGGGGAGCCGCTGAAATGCACGTCAAATGGCAGCTGATCATTTTCCCAGAAATCGTAACCGATCAATTCACCGTTGTCATCGCGAGCTAATCGTGAATTGATCTGTGGCAATGTGTAGTTAATTCCCGAGTCAACCATGGCTACTCGTACCCGGTTGTTGTCTGCACTAATTCTGCTTATCGCGGGTAGTGGGGGATTTAATGCTTCGTTTTGCTCTATCGTCTCCGTTGTCGGGTTGATAACCTGTAATTCCAGGGCCATCATGTCCCTGTCATAAATAATACGTCGGTGTTGTAACGGCTGACAATTTTCATCCATTACCCATTGTGTATGTAATTGTTCGCCTATGCTGGTTTCTATCTGCATGGATGACAGGCCGGCAACCGTTTCTATCGTTTTCCAGACGATGTCTACGTCCTGCTGCGTCGTAGCGCTGAACAGCGATCCGGTGAGTCCGCCCGGGTTGGTATAGGGACTGGTCAGCACACTGCCTGCTCGCAAGGTATTCTCATTGTCTACCGGCCATATGGGCAGCTTCGCATTTTTAATTGACAAACAGCTTGCCAGGGCGGTGGCTGATGAATTACCCGAGCCCGTATTTCTGGCGCTCGAGTCGTCAGTGATACTGGTTTGACCCCATAGCGAGGATGCGTGCAGCAATGAAGCAACAGACACAATAAATAGTGCTTTAAGCAGCAGGCGTCCTTTGCCGAATCCGTTTGTAGCGACCAATTTTGGTACCTTAATAATTATTTTCTTTATTGATATTAGACTGAAAAAAGCCAGTTAGTCGATATTTTGACATCTACATATTATTTGAATTGCTTAGAAGGCACGAAAACGTTGATCTGTGGCCATTATCTTGCATCTTTACAGGCTCTGGTGGCCTTGTCTTGTCGTTATAGATATTGGCTGATTTAAAGGCCAAGCAATAAGAGTCCGAACCGGGTTACATGTCAGCGTTGTTCTCCAAACAGTTCACTGAACGAAGCAAAATTCGAGCGATAGGTAATCGACTCAAGCGTGCTGCTCGCGGGCGTGGTGTAGTCCTGCGGGATTGGCGACGTAAAACCAGCTTCAGATCTGCCGGCAAGCAAACAAAGCGGCTTACCAGAAGAATCGCCAAAAAAGCATTATCGTTGAAACGTCGGATTACTGGCGGATTAATTTACGGGCCTCGCAGCCTTGCGGATAACATTCAATACTTCGCCAATCCCGGTCCGCAATTCGAGCACGGCGACCAGATAGATGGTCAGCATTTAACATCACGTGCACGCACCATTGCATTCTACTTGCCGCAGTTTCATTCGTTTGCAGAGAATGATAAGTGGTGGGGAAAAGGATTTAACGAGTGGCGTAATGTTGCACGTGGCACACCGCGATTCCGCGGTCACTATCAACCGCGTATACCCAGAGATCTCGGCTTTTATGACTTGAGTAATCTCGACACGATTCGTTCGCAGAGCGATCTTGCAAAACATAACGGTATCGATGCATTCTGTTTTTATTACTATTGGTTCAATGGCAAACGCCTGATGGAGAAACCACTTGATCTGTTGGTTGAATCCGATATAGATCAGGACTTTTGCATCATGTGGGCGAATGAGAACTGGACGCGTACCTGGGATGGTCTTGAGAACGATGTGCTGATCAAACAGGATTATCTTGATCAGGACGAAGATGCGTTCATTGCCGATACGGGTCGTTACATGGCGGATTCGCGTTATGTTCGAATGGCTGGACAGCCTTTGTTTATTCTGTATCGACCAGGGCTCTTGCCTGATGCGAAAACAACTATTGATCGCTGGCGAGCAAAATGGACCGCATTGCTTGGTGAAACGCCATTTGTCATGATGGTGCAAGGATTTGATGAAGAAGACCCGCGTGTTTTTGGTCTGGATGGCGCTGTTGAATTTCCACCGCATAAAGTTTGCGCCGGTTTAAAGAACATCAATGATCGTTGTCAAATTCTGGATTCCAGTTTTAAAGGCCTGGTGCGCGACTATGCTGATGTAGTAGATAAGTCTCTGGACGAAAGTACACCTGAGTTTCCACTGATAAAAACCGTTTCACCACACTGGGACAATGATGCCCGGCGTGAGCGTAAGGGCATGGTCATGCATGGGTCAACGCCTGCTTTGTATGAAAAATGGCTAAACGGTGCTATCGATTTCGCCGTGGAAAATCCGGTCAATCAAGAGTCAGTGGTTTTTGTTAATGCCTGGAACGAATGGGCAGAAGGTGCTTATCTGGAACCTGATGTACATTACGGCCATGCCTATCTCAATGCCACGAAGCGAGCAGTTAAAGGCTTGTCCGACAGTGGTGACACGAACAGGGTACTGCTGGTTGGCCATGATGCTCATCGACACGGTGCGCAAATGTTACTGCTAAACATGGCAAGAATATACAAGCAGCAGTTCGGTATGGAGGTGGTCATTGCGCTCAAAGAGGGTGGGCCACTGTTGAGTGAGTATCGACAGCTAACGAACACTGTTGTACTGGATAAACTTGGGAAGAAAGGCGTAAAAAAATGGCTTGCTCGGCAACAATTTTCAACCGCGATTAGTAATACCACTGTTACCGGTGATCTTGTGCCATTGCTGCGTGGTGCTGGCATACGTGTGGTTTCGTTGATACATGAAATGCCGAACCTTATCCGGGACTACAAACTGGAAAACCGGGCTCGCGCTATTGCGACTCAATCCAACCACGTGGTTTTCCCCGCGCAAACGGTGCAAGATGGGTTTGCGCAGTTTACCGATAGGTTCAGTGCCAACGTTATTGTTCAACCTCAAGGCACTTATTCATCAGTTACTTTTGATGCTGCGACCCGAGAAGCAATCAGAGATACGTTAGGTATTGCCTCTACCGATAAACTGGTACTCGGTGTTGGCTACGCCGATCTGAGAAAAGGTTTTGATCTTTTTATGGATACCGCGCGTCGTGCGGTTCGCTGTAGCACCAACGTTCACTTCGTCTGGGCCGGTGCATTGTCCTCTGATATGCAACGCTGGATTCAAACTGATTTTAGTGATCAAATTCATATCATCGGGTTTACGAACAACGTTACTGACTACTACTCGGCAGCTGATGCGTTGTATTTACCGTCGCGTGAGGATCCATATCCTACCGTTGTTCTGGAAGCCATGGATATCGGTTTACCGGTACTGTTGTATCGTGGTGCAACGGGTTTCGATTCGCTCATGGAATCCTATGGCTATGTAGTTGATTTTAGCGATACGGATGCTTTGGATGAAGCTTTGTATAACGCATTGAATGAGGCTGATGTCGCGCTTCGCAATAAGCGTATTGCGCATGTAGAAACACATTGTCGATTAGATAACTACTGTTTTGAGCTACTAACGCTTTTGCATCCGACATTGCAACGTATTTCGGTAGCGGTTCCGAATTACAACTACGGGCAATATATTGAACAAAGACTAAGCTCGATATTTGCACAAAATTATCCCGTGTTTGAAGTGTTGATGCTTGATGACAATTCTAACGATAATAGCGTAGCAATAGCAGAACAAACCGCGCACCGTTCAGGTCGTGACTTAACCGTTGTAAGCAATTCGACAAACAGTGGCAATGTGTTTAATCAGTGGCAGCATGCGGGACGTATTAGTCGAGGTGACTTGCTATGGATAGCAGAGGCTGACGATAGCGCTGAGACAACGTTTCTCGCTAAATTGGTGGAATCTGCCGGCTCAGATACAGCGATGATTTTTTGCGATTCTGCGCAGATAGGTGCTAGTGGAGAACACTTGTCAAAAAGTTATCAGCATTACTTTTCCAAGATCCATCCTCGGCTATTTACACAAAATTTCAAACTCTCCGGAACCGATTTCTGTTCATCGGCACTGGCAGTTAGAAATGTGATTATGAATGTTAGCGGGGTGCTCTGGAACAGAGCCAGACTAAACGCGTGCATGGCAGAACTTGATGATGAATTACCTGGTTATAGCCTGGTTGGTGACTGGCGTATCTATCTTGAATTGCTAAGCAGTCATGACACATCAATTGCTTTTGTTGCCGAGTCGCTTAACAAGCATCGTCGACACCGCAATTCAGTCACCCAAGTGATAGATGCAAAGCAACACTTGGATGAAATTCAGGCGATTCATCGATTTGTTTTAGCCAATCAATCGGTAGATTCTGATACACAAAGATTAATGGATGAATATGTAGCAGAGCTATCTGCTCAATTCAACAGTGAAGCATCGGTACGCGATAAAGCCGCGTAAGCTTTTTTTAATCGTAGCGTTTTGTGAGCAGGGTGCTAAACACCAGACGTATGCGATGACGCAGACCTTTTCGAAAAAAACCGTTGCTCATCATAGAGCGAAGCAGGGTAAATCTAGCTCCATCAAACACCAGATAATTTCGAAACACCGTCAACAAGTGAGCCTGTTCTTCGGTAGGCTCTGGAAAACGCGCATCCTTGCCAAGCAGAACATCAATCACGTTCAGGCGAACGTCCTCCTTAAAAGGTAGTCTGAAATCGCGGGTTATAAAACCACGCCACGATTTGCCATCGAACAACTTCGACGCACCAAACTTGATGCTCTCAGTTGAGTTACTGGCATTATCGTCGTGAATTCTGTAATCAACCAATGTCCGCTCAAGCAAAATACGATGACCGTGCATTTCTGCCAGCACAGCAAGCCAGTAGTCGTGAACGTGTAACTGTTGTGGAAACGGGTAAGACATTGCTGCAAGTGTGCGGTTCATCAGTATGGTATTACCCATAACGCCGTTTTGCCCCAGCACCGTGGGCAGCGATCGATTGTGATCAATTTCATAAAGCCGGTAGTCGAAATACGATGGGTGTACGCAGTTGTTGCTCGAGTCAATCATGCGTAAGTCAGAGTGCGCAAGCACAGCGACTTGATGGTCAAACTGGTTTTCGATTGCCTGTACGCGGCGCATCCCGGTCGCTATGCGGTCACAATGCCAAACATCATCCTGATCGCATAAAGCTATGTATTGAAACCCCTCACTGAGCACTTGTGCAATACCGGCTTCAAAATTTGCCACATAGCCAATGTTCTCGGGGTTTATTGTTATAGTCATGGCAAGTTTATCTTTGTAGGGCTCAAGCAGCTGAACTGTCTCATCACACGACGAATCATCGAATACTCTGACAACCACTGTCCATGATTGAGCCAATAGCGAATCCATTTGTTCTTGAATATGCTCGGCTCCGTTATAAGTGCAAAGCACGATAGCAACGGTGGGTTGTAATGCAGCGACAGACATTAGCCCAGGCTGTGCCGATTAGCACCGCCAGATACTGGTTGGTCCTTAGTCATGTTTGCCGGATGATGGATATCGTCCTTTAGCTCTGAACGCCACCGGTGCTTCATCAGGAATACTTCTTTTTTATGATTTAGCTTCTGTACAAAACTGCGCTGACCACTCAGGCCGCGTGACTTCGATTCATGGTGATATAGTTCAGCCCTGGGTGTCCAGATATTGTTGTATCCAGCACGTTTTACCTTTAAGCAGAAATCTACGTCGTTGAACGCAACAGCCAGTGATTCATCGAAGCCATGCACCTCATCGAATATATGACGAGGCACCAACATGCAGGCCGCAGTTACCGCGCTCACTATTTGTTCGTCAAGCAGGAAGTTGTTCTGGCCATGAGAGCCGCGAGGCTCATTCTTGCCTAGGTGTCCAGCGATGTTTTTAGGATCAAGATAGACACCTGCATGCTGTATCGTATTATCTGGATAATAGAGCATAGCGCCCGCGCATCCTGCGTTAGCCTGCGTCAATACGTCAGTTAATGCCGTAAGCCATATTGGTGAGATAATCTCCATATCGTTATTCAAAAAACACAGATGCTCGCCGCGACTTGCCTTCACTGCCAAATTGTTTATCGCTGAATAATTAAATTTGTGTGGGTATCGCAGTATATTAATGGCTGCGAAAGGCTTGCACGTATTTTCACTGGTAGTTTGCTGAGTTAGCTCGTCTAGAAATGTTAGCAACTCAGCTTCGTCGCTGTTATTGTCAACAATAATTAGCTCCAGTGTGTTTTTAGAAACAGCTGCCGTTTTTATTAAGCCATCCACAAGCCGTTTAAGCATATCCGCCTGATTGCAGGTCGGTATGATTATGCTGGTGTGGATAGGCGATGAAGACTGCATGGGTTAAATCGTGGGGAATCGTAAGATGCGAGTGTATTGGTATGTTCCTGAGGTAGCAATATACTCGCCACGGAGCGCCTCAAAGACCGATTTCAGGCGATATTAGTGGTTTTTGACGTCGATCTTTTGACTAAAGAGAACGCTAGATTCGCAGGTCTTGCAAATAGAGCTGATACAGCTTGGGCTCCATAATTGAATTGACAGGCACATCGATTTTTGCAATATCATCGGCAAATACCATGGCTGCGCGCATTACATCTTCGTTGATATAACGCGTTTCCACCTCGAATCGGAAATCCCTCGGAATACGCTTATCCACGCTTGCCATGTGATAGCCCCAAATACCGAAAGAGGGTATTGATGTGTGGAAGCTGAGCGTATCGTCGAAAACATAGTCGAGGGTTTTTTCGATAGACCAAAAAGTTCGGGGAGTAAAAAACGGAGAAGAACTTTGACTGACCACAATGGCACCGCTAGACAGACGTCTTTTAATCATAGTGTAAAACTCTTTCGAATAGAGTTTGTTTATGGCCTCGTTGTGCGGGTCGGGCATATCGATTATCACCCGGTCGTAATTGATCCCCGGCTGATTGATAAATGAAAATGCATCCTCATTGATGACGTCAAGTTTTTCACTTTTCAGACTGTTCTCATTTAGCTTGGTGAGCATGGGAAGTGTTGCACTGATGCGGGTCATTTCCGGGTCTATATCCACCAGATGAATCAGTTTTATATCGTCGTATTTTAGTAACTCGCGAACGGCGAGCCCATCTCCACCACCAAGAATCAGCACGTTTTCCCGTTTCCCAGGCACGCTCATTAACGGATGTACAAGCGCCTCGTGATAGCGATACTCATCTCGAGATGAGAATTGGATATGCCCATCGATATACAGGCGGCTATCTGGTGTGGTATGCGACTGTGTAACAACAATATGCTGGTATTTAGTTTGTTTCTTGTAGACAACCTGGTCGAAATACAAATGCTTTTCTGCATAGCTGGTAAGTCTGGTACCGAATACAGTGAACAGTATTAGCATGATTAACACCGCTAGACTGATGCCTTGCATCAGACGGTATCTGGTCAAATACTCTTTGAAAAAATGAATGTTGATTAGTGCGGTGAATATGTTGATCAAACCGATTGCGAACGATGATCGAATGAGGCCGAGATGCGGTAGTAACAACAACGGAAAAGCCACAGAGCCAATCAATGCGCCAAAGTAGTCCAGAGACATGACGTTGGCGATGGAGTCTCGGGTGCTGTGTTTGTTGGATAAAATGCCCGTCAGTATGGGTATTTCCATGCCCACCAGTGCGCCAATGGAAAAAATCAGGCTGAACATCACCGTTTCGTACAATGCTCGGGTAAACGGGAAAGTCATTAGTAGCAGTAGACTACACACGCCGCCTATAAGTGATATCGCTATTTCAACCGCGATGAAATTCTGAATCAGATTGTCGCCGAGCAACTTGGTCAGGTACGAACCAACACCCATCGAAAACATGAAGAAACCGATGGTAAGCGAAAATTGGTAAACGCTGTTACCGAGCAGGTAGCTCGATACGGTACTTATGATGAGCTCGTAAGCAATCCCGCATAACGCCACAATCATTATCGATAGCAGCAGTATCGTGGTTTGCTTGGACGTTAGCTTGGAATAAATATGCACGAGGTTGTTTAAAAAAACGCCCTCTTGAAAATGAAGAGAGCGTTTAGGCAGTTGCTGGAACTTGTAGGCTGGAACTAGTCACACACAACGAAAAGGCTTGGTTTAATTCATGTTGAGGTCTACTTACCCCGTGAATGACTACCCGAACCAGCGCGCTGTTTTGCACTCTTTTTTGGAGAAGCTTTTTTACTGCCCGGATTCGCACCAGCTGAGCGTTGTCGGCCCATCATGCTGCCAATCAGGTAGCCCATTAACAGGCCACTACCAGAGAAACCCCGGTCGCGTACATAGGATTCAGCCGATGCGATGAGCCGTCCATTGACTTCATCAACCTCAACTTTAAATAACTCGTTTTCATCGGTGTCTAATTCTTTGTTGCTGTTCTTGTCGTCGAATACACCAAATGCGCCATCGGTCTGCGGGGCTACGCCCAATTGACTGGTATGCATTGCTGGTTGCGCAGCATTAAGGTTGTTGGTGTACACAATTGCAAACTCATTCATGGCGTTCTCTTCAGTGATATCGCTTCGGCCACTGGCTTCGAATTGGTTTAGCGAATCTGCCGCGATTTCGAGCGCCTGATCAAGATCGAGAATTGGAGTGCTACCGCCGCCACAGCTGACCAATAAAATGGACAGTGCCGAAACAAAAGCTGCTATTGATGCTGACATGCTGAGTTTTTTCATCGTTGAATCCTTGTCAAGTAATGTACGGCTACAGGTGGCAACTAAAGTGCTGTTCATGCAGGCCATCTTCAAAATAATCTTCCAAACTGCCGGCATTGGAAAATCCTGCGCTGTAGAGTGTATCCGCAATACCGTGGTAAGTGTGCGGGAATGAAAGAAAAACAGCCCGTCCTTCACGGCTGCGTACCTCGTCCAGGCCAAGCTGCACATCACTGGAATCAAACATTTTCTTGCCTTTCTCGGTCCAGCCAAAGCTGTAAGCATCTTCCGTTTCGGCAATCTCAAAAATAGAATTGAATTGAATCTTGTGTTTCTCGGGGCCGGGTACTGGTGTGTTGACGTCAGCAATTTCTTTCTCTATCAGGCGCATACCAAGAATAGTCATGGTTTCGCCTTTGTCGTAATAGTTCTTCAATATGACTTCTTCGGTAAAGCCCAGATCTTTATAGAGGTGGTCGGCTGCAGCATAGACGCATTCGTTCGTACCATCCTCATTTGTTTCGGAGTAGTCGCTGATTTTGAGAAACAATTTGCGAGCACCGTTCGAACGCAAATGCTCTATAAGTTCACTGATCATTTTCCGACCGTGACCCTGGTTTACGTCGTCTTCGTGAATGTATGTCCAGCTAAGCCAGTGGGTTTGTTCGCAGCCAGGGGGAGTGGCATAGCCGGTAACGCCAAGAATACGACCTTCGTGTTCCAGCACGTATTGATCTTGTAATCCACCTGATGCTTCATAGCCTTTGCGAGCATCAATTGCATCATCATCGTCATGTGAATCAATAATATTGACTACTGCGTCAATATCGTCTTCGTGCATTGCCCGGAGATTTTGCATAGTGGAGCGTGTTCAGGCTTCTATTTCATTTGACAACAGGGACCGCTTGCGAACAGGGGTAAGGTCGTCAAGTAACCGACCTCGCAAATGTTCACTAACGTTAATGGTCTCAGTTTGAAACACATCTTTGAAAACTGGTATGGCTTTTTCCGGTTGAGTTTCTCCACACATGAAAATGTCCAGTGCAGCGTAGTCTCTTTCTGGCCAGGTATGAATGCTGATATGTGACTCGGCTAAAACAGCAACCCCGGATACACCGCTGTTGGGTGTGAAATGATGCAAGTGAATGTGCAGTAGTGTCGCGCCAGTGACAGTTACTGCGTCGCGAAGCCCTTGCTCTATCAGAGCAAGATTGTCCAGATTAACAGCGTTCCAGCAATCCAGCAGTAAATGCTTGCCGGCGTAGGCAAACCCGTTTTCATGCATGAACAAATCTTCGGATTTCGCCGGGTCTGAGTGCATCGGCCAATGCTCAGCCGATTTGGGGGTTGGTCTCATGTATTTTGGTCTGTTCTGCATATACTCAATTAATACCCCACAGTTACATAAAAATTGCCTTTAGCACAAGTGCCCTTCATAGAACATTTAATAATATTTATCCTTTACTAAACTTAAGGCTAATCAGGACTAACCAATTCGGATAAGGTCAGATGAATTTGCAGGTTTGGGTGAGTATTTTCCCCTACAAAAGGCAATCCTTTGCCAGTTTCGACTTCGCTTTAGTAGAGAAAAAACTCTACTGACAGACTAGTTTGTGTTGGTGCGTAACGTTACGCTTTGATAATCACCGGCGTTGCCGTTGACATCAATTGCCCGTACACCATAGGTATACTCGACATCAGCGCTAAGCCCCTCTTCGAAAAAGCTCAGCCCGTCGATGGTACTAACCATTTCACCGTCACGTTGGACTTCGTAACCTGCAATCACGGAATCAGCCGACACTGCTGGCTGCCAGAATATCTCTATTGCTGTACTGGAATAAACCTGACCAGTTAAATCAGTGACGGCTGTTGGTCCGTTACTGCCAATGTCACCACCGACCATTTTAACCGTGATAGTCGCTACAGGATTGTTCCAGCGATGAACTGCCGCGTTGATATCACTGAAGCCACCGTTTGGATCAAGGTCTCCAATCACACCGCGATGCACGGTCACAAAACCTTCAGCCTGCCCTGGAACACCGGTTGCGCCTGTACCTGTACCCGACGCAACAACCGGAGGAGGGGCTGGAAAACCAGCTTCACCTGGTGCACCACTGCCAACAACCTCATCGTTAGCTTCTGTGCCAGCGTCGTATCCGCGAGCCGTGTAATGCGTACTTGTTCCAATGCCGTTTGGCAGCGCAACAGCATTAAGTCCAACAAACCCATCATTGGTTGGTAGAAGCATGCCGGTTAATGACAGTACTGTATTTGTGTCACTGCTATTGATTGTGAACGTTTCTGATGCTCCAGGTGCCAGTAAACCGGTGCCAGTGGCAACACTTGCACCAACACTTTCAAGCAATGCAGCCATAGCAGAAACATCACCACCTTCCGCGATTGCTTGAAGCTGTGTGGACGCAACTGTGGCTGTATTGAACATGGCAACGTTCGCTGGATGTGAACTGACAATAAGCGGTGTGAAATGTATACCGGCCGTAACGTTGGTTACTGAGACTTCATACTCAGCTGCATGAACTGCGCCTGCAATACTCAGAGCGGTGCCCGCGATGGCTAGCGTTATAGATTTTTGTACCATTGATATCTCCAGATTCGTTTAGTTTGATTACGAATTTTTTATCAGCAACACATGAGGAATACGTGGCACTCCATACGCTGACTGATGTAAGTTTAAGTTTCTATATAATATTTCTTAAGTTGAGTTTCTTAAGTTAAATTTCTACGTGAAATTAATAAGTGAAATTAATAAGTGAAATTAATAAGTGAAATTAATAAGTGAAATTAATAAGTGAATTTGTTTTCACGTACATAGAGACTCAGCGGGAGATAAAAAGTTCTGCCGTTCTGGAAGATAAAGAAGTGGATAATAAACCTGAGTGTTTGTTGACACAAAGCTTTGACGCGTTATTTAAAATCGTGTTTGCAAAAGTAACCTGCAGTGGCGCACACAATCTGAATTAACAGCGATATCTATAAATTTTATTTTGAACTTTATTGAGCTTTAAACTACAAAGCTGGTGTGGGAGAATTTCGCAACGGGTGTTGCTAAATACATCGGCCTCCATCCACTTCCATGCACACTCCAGTGACCATCGAGGCTTCGTCAGAGCACAGATAGCATGCAGCGTTACCCATATCTTCGGGTGTGGAGAATCGACCTATAGGAATGGTTGAAAGAAACTTTTGTCTTATCTCGGGAGTGTCTTTTCCCATAAACGATTTGAGCAACGGTGTTTCACCTGCCACCGGATTAATTGCGTTGACACGTATATTGGATGCAGCCAGCTCTACAGCCATGCCTTTGGTGGCGGTTATCATCCAGCCTTTGGAGGCGTTGTACCAAGTCAAGTTAGGTCTGGGGCTAACACCGCCAGTGGATGCCACGTTGAGTATTACACCTTGACCTTGTTTCTTCATTACTGGAATAATGCTGCGCGCGGTAAGATAAACAGATTTGGCATTCACAGAGACAACGCGATCGAACTCGTCTTCGGTTACGTCTTCCATTGGCATGGGCATATGCGTAACGCCCGCATTATTAATGAGTACATCGATACGGTTGAACGCCGTAAGTGTTGCATCTTTCATTTTTTCTACGTCTTGCGCTAATGAGACGTTCGCAGCAATGGCCAGACTAGAATTGCCAAGCTTGGCTGCCAGCTTGTTTGCAGCGTCGATATTTAAATCGACTATGACAACCCGTGCGCCCTCGGCGATGAATTTCCTGACGATACCTTCGCCGAATCCGGATGCACCACCAGTAACGATGGCTACTTTGTTTTTCATTCTCATAGTCGCAAATCGATCGAATTATAACTGAGGTGGTCTGATTCTAACGATGAAAAGCACCTTCTGCTAGAGTACGAGCGGCTAAGAATTATCTGCCGTACTACGTAATATGCACAAAGATGACACACGCAAAAAAAGCATGCATAAAAAAAGGCTTCATTTCTGAAGCCTTTTTAGACGAATTAAATTGTATTTAAGATGGGTGATTCAGCGTCGATTCAACAACATCCGCAGAATACCTGCTCGGTGTAAGTAGTAAATCAACGTCATGATGGAGGCGATTGCCGCGGCGAGGTAGGTCAGAAAAGCAGCATTGAGAACTCTACCAGCCCCACCAGCTTCTTGTTGATTGACAATGCCGGCATCGAGCATTGCAGTTTTTGCTCTGGCGCTGGCATCCCACTCAACTGGCAGTGTGACCACTGAAAAAGTAACTGCGACTGCGAAAAGGAGACAACCAAGTAATAAAACAGGCATGCCAAAAACGGGCACCAATGACATCATCAGTCCACCTATCATTATGACTGGCATTGACATCTTGCTGGAAATGTTAGTCACCGGCACAAGCGTTGAGCGCATTTTTAACCATCGATAACCTTGCGCATGTTGCAATGCATGCCCGGCTTCGTGGCAGGCAACGCCTATGGCAGATATTGAACGAGCGTTGTATACCGGTTCGGATAAACGCAAAGTTTTAACGCGAGGGTCGTAGTGGTCGCTTAGTCGACCAGAAACAGGTTCTATCTTGCAATCAGTTACGCCTTGGCGCTCTAACATAAGTCTGGCGGCTTCTGCACCCGTCATATTGCGTTGTGTACCAACGTTTTCGTATTTCGCAAACGTGTTTTTGACCATCATGGACGCCAGTCCAGATAGCACCATGCCTGGTAACATCACCAATAGCATGTAATTCATGTCAAAGCCCATCATGGCAATATCTTCCGATTATTTTCTAATTCATCAATAGTAATTCAAGCGCAGCGCCAACTTATGGTTGATTTGTAAAATTTTATGTGAGTGGCGGTGCGGGGTGTGTTAGCAGCAGCTAACATCTTAATCGTCAGGTTAAAATAGTGTCAAGATCCTGCATTTCAAGTTGCCCGCGCCGTCTTAGCGCTAACTAACCACACGCCCAGCGCCGCAATGACCATTCCGACCCACGCAGCTGGCGCCATGGGTTCCTTAATGACCAGCCAGGCAAGTAACGCCGATACCGGTGGAACCATAAAGAACAGGGCAGATACGCGTGTTGCTTCACCTTTTTGTATCATCATGATAAGCAGGCTGATAGCTAGAATGGAATTGCACACCACAAGATAAAACAACGCAAATGTAAACGTTGGTGTCCAGCTAATGTGCATTGGTTCGGTTATCCAGGCTACAGGCAGTAGGCATACCGTACCGATCGAATATTGAACCAGGTTCGTCGTCAGCGGGTGTTGTGGTGCACCGAAACGTTTCTCCCAAACCGTGCCAATTGTGATGGCTATTAGAGCTGCGACTGAAAATAACAAACTAATCGTTGTCGTTAACTGTATGCCCATGTTTGCCAGAATGACAATGGCAGACCCAAATAAACCTAAACTGAGTCCTGTCCAGGTTCGCCTGTTAACCGTTTCATCAGTGATAAGAGGAATAACCAAAGCAACAAATAGTGGTTGTAAGCTAGTGATCAACGCCACGGCACCGGCCGATGCACCTGACTCAAAGGCTTTATAAGCTGTTCCGAAATAGACAACCTGTATCAGAAACCCAACGATAGCTATGTTCAGCCATTCATGTCCGGTTTTGGGTAGTGATGGTTTGAACCAAAGGAACAACGGCAGAATAATTAATACAACACAGACGTAGCGAAGCGACAGAAGAGTCAGCGGGTCGGCATCGCTAATACCAATTTTTGCCACCGTAAATCCTGCCGACCACAGAAACAGGAACGCAAATGGTGCCCATGTGGTCAGCCGCATACAGAGCGTTATCCTGTGACTTCGAGTGCCAACATTCCAACCGGCTTTTCACAGACTGTTTCAATTTTATTGAACTGATTGTGGATGTGGATAATAGCCGCGTTGATGTTGGTCGGTGACTTTTGCATTAGTTGTTGTGGAGGCTGGCAGGGTGGTAACACTATCAAAAATTCGGCTAATACGGTTTTTTTGTTGCAATCCAGCGATAATGCACTGGAGCTATCACACCAGTGTTAGCTCTGACAAGTGGCCAACGGTCACTATTGAATTATTACTATATAAAACGAAGGAGATTAACCGATGCAAATAAGGGGAGGCTTTCAAAAAGCTGCTTTTGCAAGTGTTGTTGCTATAAGTTTGCTAGTTTCTGCTTGCAGTACAAGTGACGATAACAGCTCAAATACTGATTCTCAACTGAACCCTAATCTGGAAACAATTTCTGTTCTTCTTGATAGCACCTCGACCGTACCACCTGCCAATGTTGTGGGCGCATCCGGTGAGGGCAGTTTCTCGGTCGATACAAGCACTGGCGCTATCGCAGGATCAGTCACCGTCATAGGTTCGAGTGGGACACCCACAATGGCGCATATTCATCGCGGCGGACCAGGCACGGCTGGTGGAGTTGCGGTTGATTTGGTTGGAAACGACGATGGCAGTGTTTGGAGTGTTCCAGAAGGTGAGGCGCTTGATACGGCCGACATTGCAGCTTTTAGCGCTGGCGAGTTGTACGTTAATGTTCACACAGAAGCTAATCCTGATGGTGAGCTGCGCAGTCAGTTGGTCGATGCCAATATACCTGCTCCGGGAAGTTTGACTATCTCTTTTCGCAATATGTCGGAAAGTCAGCCAATGACGCCCCCGGTTGTTGCGTTGCACAATTCCCCGGATGCTCCGGAGAATGGCATACGGTTGTTTGAAGTTGGTAAGCAGGCTAGCGATCAAATCATCATGGTTGCTGAAGACGGGGATTCTGATGCACTTGTTGACTTGGCCAATAGTCAGATACCTCAGGGAACGGTTAGTGCGGCCGGAGTTGCTGTTCCTGAACCTGCAGGTGCTTTGGAACCAGGAGCCAGCTCTAGTGTCACTCTACAAATTGAAACAGAGAATCAGGTACTCAGTATCGTGTCGATGGTTGTTTGCACCAACGATGGTTTCTCAGGTGTTGACTCGCGTCCCCTGTCAGCGAATGCTGTTGACACTTTCTTTGCTTCGATTTACGACGCTGGTTCAGAAAATAACGTTGAGAACCTGGCCTATTGGGTACCCCCATGTGGTGGCCCGAGTCTGGAAGATGGCGGTAATCAGGGTGATGTAGAAAACGGAGTGATCACGCTACATCCCGGCCAGGCTGCTGCCGAAGATGCAAAATTCAATTTCGCAGCAGGGGCTGAGTTGTTGGAAGTTACTGTCACTCGTAACTAAAAGCGAAACCCTTTTGATTAGCTTAAGTCATTGGATTTTTGCTCTGGGTAAAAAAAAGGCCGCTGTCCGTATTGCCCGCGGATAGCGGCATCTATTGGCGCAAGTGCGATCTTGCGTTGGGGTAAGTTTCGAGCGGGCAGGGAGTTTTGAACAATTTTAGCTAAACAGATCTGAGTATTTTTCCCGCAGCACGTTCTTCTGCACTTTGCCCATTGAGTTGCGCGGTAAGCTTTCCACTACTAAAAGCTTGCGAGGGTGTTTGAAACGGGCAAGCGATTCAGCCACTGCGGCTTCAATATGAGCAAGGTTTATAGCATCTGGCTCTGCAACCAGAATCCCAACCACCGTTTCGCCAAAATCAGGATGAGGGACGCCAACTACCGCGCTCTCGTTTACGCCGGGTTGGTCATCAAGTACTAATTCAATTTCTTTCGGGTAAATGTTATAACCACCTGAAATGATCAAGTCTTTGTCTCGGCCAACAATACTGACGTAGCCATCGGCATCTATCTGCGCTAAATCGCCGGTAATAAAAAAACCATCTTCACGAAATTCTTCCGCGGTTTTTTCGGGCATTTTCCAGTAGCCTTCGAAAACGTTGGGTCCGCGTACTTCCAACTGACCGATTTCTCCAGCAGGCACTTGCGCCCCGGTGTCAGTGTCCGTAATTTTTACTTCCACGTCGGGTAATGGGAAGCCGACAGTACCGGCACGCCTGTCACCATTGTACGGGTTAGAGGTTGTCATATTCGTTTCTGTCATTCCATAGCGTTCCAGAATGCGATGACCAGTACGTTCCTCGAATTGTTTATGCGTTTCGGCTAGTAGTGGGGCAGAGCCCGACACAAATAGTCGCATGTGTTGCGTCAGTGTTTTATTGAATCTCTCATCCAGCAGCAGTCGTGTATAGAATGTTGGCACTCCCATCATGCTGGTTGCATGCGGCAGTAATTCGATAATTCGATCGGTATTGAACGCGGGTTCGAAAATCATCTGTGCGCCAGCCAACAGACAAACATTGGTTGCGACAAACAGACCATGAGTGTGGAAGACTGGCAGTGCATGTAGCAAAACATCGTTTTCATTGAACTGCCAAAGTTGCGTTAAGGCTTGTGCGTTCGACAATAAATTGTTCTGAGTCAGCATTGCGCCTTTAGAACGACCTGTTGTGCCAGATGTATACAGGAGCGCAGCAAGGTCATCCAACGTACGATCGATTGTTTGAAATGTGCCGTCCGCAGCATCGACCCGATCTATCAATGAGCCGGATAATCCGTCGCTCGATAGCGTCAGGCTTTGCGCCTTAAACTTATTGCAAATCGGTTCAAGGCCCGCGTGCGCATCCACCTCGCAAACGAGCAGGCTTGCTCCGGAATCACTTAAGAAATACTCCACCTCATTAACGGTATAGGCGGCATTCAATGGCAGGTAAATAACACCGCTCTGAACACAGCCGGCGTACAGTGCTAAAGCTGAAACAGATTTTCCAATCTGTGCAACCAGCCGATCACCAGGCATCAGACCTGCAGCCTGTATTACAGTTGCGAACTGCGCAGTGCGCGTTACAAATGCAGCGAAGGACATCGATGAACCGGTAGTCGGGTCAACAATGAAATTGTTATGCCGGTCAGCATGAATAGCGAATAGAGAATCGTAGAGTGGGTTAGCCATTGGTTATTCACTAAAGTATTGGTGTTCTATTTTATACAAAAAACCAATTATTGGACGATTCAGTCAGTGGTTCTTTTAACTTATCGGATTGTTGTGACTCATAATTTGTCTCTAGGTAGACGCGTAGGTGCTATTCGCGTAATACCTTGATTATCAAGCTGTTGTTGTTATTGCCTGCGTGTTTCATGCACCGCTTGGCGCCTGTTGTTATCCGTGTTCTCTAAATACTGAAAAACCAGTTAAATATGCGTGTTCTTTGACGATAAATGGTCGCATATTGGTAGCGAATCAGCTGCTGCTGAGGTTTGGAGAGCAATCTATGCCGAATTCGACAAAATACGTAGCCAAAGTGCCTGACGCGAGCGGTTTCATCAAATACGACGATTCTGAACATGCTGTTTGGTCAGATCTGTTCAAAGCGCAAATTGCTCACGGGCCTGGCATCGTCACCAACTGAGCTACCCTATAGCGTAGAAAGCGCTGATGCACAACGCAGACCATTCGATGTTGTGGATGTATTGAGAACGCCATACAGAATGGATATTCATCATACAATCTATTTTGTTTTGGAAAATTCTGATACTTTGTTTTCTGCTGCCAAACGAGATTTACTTGTAGATATTGCGCAGGCCAGAAAACTTGGCTTGCATGAACCAGCTTATCAGCCCATCGATCAATCGGCTTAACGGGCTTTTGGTGTAACCGGTTTTTACTGAGACTTAGACATGAGCAAAGATAAATTAGTCGATAAAACCTGTACACCGTGCGGTGGCAACACACAAGTATTAGATAGTAATGGCGCGCAAGCGTTGCTTGCTACGTTGCACGATAACTGGGTTATTAGTGCTGACGGAAAATCTCTTTCGCAAAAGTATGTGTTTAAGGGGTTCGCAAAAGCGGTTTATTTGAGCAATCTGTGTGTTTGGCTTGCCGATCAGGAAGGTCATCATCCGGATATAGCTTTTGGATGGGGCTATTGTGAGGTCACGTTAACAACCCATGATTTGGATGGTTTGTCAGAGAACGATTTTATCTGGGCCTCTAAGCTCGACAAACTCACCGGTTAGACTCAAGCCTGCGTAACCAGATTCAGTTCTGCGGAAAAATACCCGCTTTCATAACCATACCAGGCACTGTTTCACCCAGAGCTGACTCGATGAACTTGGCTGCATCTATAGCAGCCTCAAGACTAACACCTGTTTTTATCCCTGCGCGTTCCAGCATGTAAACCAGATCTTCAGTGGCGATGTTTCCGGTCGCCGCTGGAGCAAAAGGACAACCACCAACACCGCCGAAACTTGAATCCAACGCCGTTACGCCAGCTTCTATTCCAGCCCACGCATTCGCGATGCCGGTATTGCGTGTGTTGTGCAAATGCAATCGGATAGGGACCTTTGGGAATTCATTTCGAATAGCGGCAATGCGCTGCTTGATATCTGGTGGTGTTGCTACACCGATGGTATCGGCAATTGCCAATTCAAACGGTTCAGCTTTCATGCAACCCTCTACCACTTGTAAAAGTCTTTTTACTGGCATTTCACCTTCGAACGGACAACCAAATGCGGCAGCTATAGTCACACCCACTCCAATTGGTTGGGTTACAGCATCTGCCAGATCATTGAACATATCGATACCCGTCTGTGTATCGGTTCCCTGATTCTTCTGACTAAAGGTGTCGCTGGCAACCACGACGAAATTCACTTCGTCGAGCTCGGCGTTACACGCTCGTTCAAATCCACGGCGATTCAGTGCAAGGCCAATGTATCTGCACTTATTGTTCTTCGGTAATGCATCGCAAACGGCATCGGCATCGGCCATCTGAGGTACGCGCTTAGGATTGACAAAACTGGTCACCTCCACCCGGGATGCACCTGCACTGACAGAGCGATTGATTAATTCAAGCTTGGTTTCCAGTGAAAGCAATTTTTTCTCATTCTGGATTCCATCTCTTGGAGAAACTTCAATGATCTCAACATGGTCCTGCATAGCGCTGGTCCGATAAATTTGATGTACTGCTCAAGATGATATGTGATGAACCGGTTAATGGCAATTTTTCAAAAGCCACACTGGTCAAGAGTGCCGATGGCCGATACACTGGCGTCGTACACCAAGCTGCTGATCGAGCGAACTCATGAGTAACAAAGAAAATCCAGAACTATCCGACCCTATGGCTCGGCCCCGCTACGTTGGCATCCCCACATTTTTCCGAGCGCCCTGGAAAGAAGATTTACAAGATGTCGATATCGGCATTATTGGTGTGCCATTTGATGGTGGTGTAACCAATCGACCTGGTTCGCGACATGGACCAAGAGAGGTTCGTAATCAATCAACGTTGGTCCGGATGATCAATCAGGCCACCGGTGTTGCGCCGCACGAGCTTTGTCGTGTGGCGGACATTGGCGATGCCTGGGTGCCATCCCCGTTTGAACTGGTTGGAAGTCACAAAGCGATACAGGATTCGTTTGATCGTGTTGTTGCTAATGGTATTACCCCGTTGGCGGTTGGTGGAGACCATTCGGTATCGTTGCCGATTTTTCGAGCAATCGCAAAAGACAGACCTATTGGCATGATTCATATCGATGCACATTGTGATACCGGCGATGATTACATGGGTTCGAAATTTCATCATGGTGCGCCTTTTAGTCGAGCGGTGGAAGAGGGGTTACTCGATCCGAAGCGAACCGTTCAAATTGGTATAAGGGGTAGCGTCAACGATCGAAATCTCTGGAAATTTAGTCATGACAGTGGCATGCGTGTTATGTACATGGATGAGTTTTATAAGCTTGGTGTTGAAAAAACGCTGGAAGAGGCTCGACGTGTTGTCGGTGATGGCCCGGTCTACATCAGTTTCGATATCGATAGTCTCGACCCTGCATTCGCGCCCGGGACAGGCACACCAGAAATAGGTGGTCTGACATCATTGGAAGCACAGCTACTTATTCGTGGTTGTAAGGGGCTCGATATAATCGGTGCCGATATGGTGGAGGTTGCTCCATCGTTTGATCCGTCAGGGTCAACTGCAATGGTTGGTGCGAACATATTATTTGAATTGCTTTGTGTAACCAGTGAAGCAGTTGCAGCGAGGAAGCAAGCTTAGGCTTTTTACTGATGGGTTGCTACTGTCCGAATCGTTTGCCTTCTATCAGGTAGTCGATTTCTTCAGCGGTACTTTGTCGTCCAAGTAGTTCGTTCCTATGCGGAAAGCGACCAAAGCGTTCAATAAGCTCTAAATGATCTTGAGCGTGTTGACCCAAATCGAGTTCTGTAAATAGCACCAGGCCTTGTTGCTGGTCTTCAAGGTTTTCCGAATGCATAAATGGCATGTATAAAAACTGTTTTTGATCGGTGCTCATGTCAGCGTCAAGCTTTGCTCTCATCGCTTGCTTAGTCAATTGTAGTGCCAGGGCATCACTGGCAAATGCTTTGCCTGAGCCTCGATACATATTGCGTGGAAACTGGTCGAGCACAATGACCGATGCCAAAGCCTGGTTCTGGTCAGGCTCATCCGGAAGTTTATTTTCTATATAGAGCCGGGTATGCAATGCCGCGAATCGATCGGTAATGGTTTTATCGATCTCAGGGGTGGAGATAAACCAGTCCTTTTTTTTCAACTCATCGAACCAGAATGTAAGAACGGTTTGTGGCCAATTTCTGTTGTCCATATTCATTTTCCAAAAGCGCATCAGGGCATCGCTTGACAGCAGATTGCCGCTATCAATTAGATGCCTGATTTCCCACAGTGTACTTGACGAGTGCATCAAATCGCGAACCACAGCACATCAAACCTTGCGTAACCATGTGCGGATGGGTGTTTGCGGGTCTGTAGAGTCGGTTGGCTTTGGATCGTAGTGCATTTTATGGCCAAACTGGCACGCTGAGCAGTCAGAGTCGCGTTACAATAAGTCAGTCACGGCATGTCTGGAAATATCAGATTGCCGATCACTTACAAACAGACATTCAGGACAGCTTCCAATGGCCAAAAAGTCGAAAACCGTTATTTTTGACAGCAATCCGGGTCGTAACGCTCAAACTTATGGCATTGCCCGCGAACTTAATACCGATTTGGATCTCATTCATGAGCCATCTGTTGGAGTAATTGGAACCAAGGGAGACAGTCAATGCTACATGGGCGTGCAACGCAAAGTTGAAGCCATACACGACCACCTTCGTTCCCGTCTAGGCACTAACAAAGATCAAATGAAAATGCGGTTGGTTCAGCCGGAATATACCGTGGCCACTTCAGATGGCATGCGTAACGGTACGCGTGAAATGCGCTATTCACTGATTGGCCGGGAAGTCACACACGATACGGTCTGCGAACATTTAAGTGCCAGTGGTTTAGAAGGTACTATTGCTGTGGTTGCATGTGACAAGCCGCCGGTTGGTACGCTGGCCGGGCTGCTTGAACACAACCGACCAGCGATTATTATGTCTGACGGTCCAATTCGACCGGGTATTGATTCTGCAACCGCTCAACCTATCGACATTGTTACCGGTTTTCAGGTTGCTGGTAATCCAGATGCTGAATATAAAAAGCGCATATCGCGTGAGGCGTGCCCTGGCTATGGCAGTTGCGGTGGCATGTTTACTTACAACACAATGCAAACGTTTATCGGTGTCGTTGGCATGCAACCACTGCACATGGTGGCACCGCCATCAGATGATCCGCGTCGATTGAACGAATACCCGGAGCAGTTGGTGAGTTACCTTGAAGGCATGATAGAACGTGGACACACACCACGCGATATCGTCACCCGTGATGCCATTCGTAATGCCGTAATCGTCGCTATGGCGGTTGGTGGATCAACTAACGTTTTGTTGCATGCGCCTGAAATTGCACGCGCTGCAGGTTTTCGCAGCTTCGCAGAAGATGTCATGTCGCCTGAAGAATTTAATCATTTATCGCAAAATGTGGTGCCAGTACTGACAGATGCGCGCCCCTATGGCACGTACTCTATGGTTGATATTGACAACAAGGGTGGCGTACAAGTTATTGTCAAGGCTTTGATGGATGCTGGTTTACTCAATGGTGATACGTTGACTTGCACCGGCGAGACCCTGGCTGAACAGGTCGCGCGTTTGAATACCGTTGATGTGGATGGCACCGTTATCTACCCGGTAGAAAAACCGTACAAGCCAACCGGCGGGTTACGTGTTCTGGGTGGCAACTTGTCTCCTGAATTTAGTTCGGTGTTGAAACTGGCTGGCGTTGAAGGTGGTTTGGAGAACAATCAGTTTATTGGTCGTGCTCGCATTTTTAATGGTGAACAGGGTTTTATCGATGCACTGGAAGCTGCACCAGATAGTTTTAACGACCATGACATGGTTATTGTTCGCTATGAAGGGCCCAGTGGTGCACCGGGCATGCCTGAAATGCTTGATTCAACGTCTCGGTTAACCACACTATGCCGAGAACGTGAAATTGTTGTTGGTCTGATGACCGACGGCCGTTTCTCTGGTGGTTCGGTTGGATTGGTTATTGGCCATGTTGGTCCGGAAGCAGCGCTTGGTGGTCCCATCGCATTGGTGCACGATGGTGATGAGATAGTCGCCGACCTGAACACCAACGAGCTCAACTGCACCCAATTGCAAGATGCTGCCACACTAAAAGAACGTCAAGCGGCATGGGAGAAAGAAGTTGCTGGCAACGATGGTATACATCCGCTATGCGGGGTTGTGGACACACGCTTACTGAATCGGATGCGACGCTCTGCTGTGTCGGCAGTGTATGGTGCCGGCATGCACCCGGACCGCGAACTGTGGGTACCCGAGCCTCGTGATGACAAGAAGAGTGGGTTTGTTCCTCAGAACAAACACAGAGAAGGGTCTCAAAAGGCTTTCTAGTACGAACCGGGTAATAAGGGATATTGGCCATGCAACGAAAACAGATCAGCATGCTGTTTCTAAATGTTGGCCATTTTCTTGATCACTACTTCATGTTGATTTTCGCAACCGCTGCCGCATTGCGATTGACCACCGAATGGGGCATGAGCTACGCAGAACTCATCCCCTACGCTACTCCGGGTTTTATCGCATTCGGTGTTTGCGCTATTCCTGCCGGCTGGCTTGCAGACAAGTGGAGCCGTGAAGGAATGATGTCGATATTCTTTATCGGTATTGGCTTGAGTTCCATCTTCACCGGTATGGCGAAAACGCCGTTCCAAATATCACTTAGCTTAGCGGCCATTGGTGTATTTGCTGCAATCTATCACCCGGTTGGTTTGGCCATGGTGGTTCAGGGTCAGAAGAAGATGGGTATACCATTGGCTGTCAATGGCATTTTCGGAAATATGGGTGTGGCATGCGCCGCGCTGCTGTCCGGGTTTTTAATTGATACAGCTGGATGGCGAAGTGCGTTTATATTCTCTGGCGCTGGTGCTGTGCTGATAGGTGTGTCGTATTTTAAGTTTGTGCGTGCCGGTCATTCGGCGGAGACTACTTCCTATACTACGTTCTCAGATAAAAGCGCTGAACCTGCTGCTGTAACCAGAGTTGCAACGTTAAGAGTTTTCGGTATTATTCTTTTTACAACGGCAATTGGCGGGTTGATATTTCAAAGTACGACCTTTGCATTGCCCAAGGTATTTGAAGAGCGACTAACCGATTTGGCCGGGACGGCTACTTTGGTTGGATGGTATACCTTTCTGGTTTTTTCAGTCGCCGCCTTTGCTCAGTTGGTTGTTGGGTATCTGGTTGACAATTACCCGGTACGCATTGTGTTTGCCAGTGTTGCCATTTTGCAGTGTGTGTTTTTTGCAGTGATGATACAACTAAGTGGGGTGGCCGCTTTGATCGTAGCGGTTGCATTTATGTTGGCGGTGTTTGGGCAGATACCAATCAATGATGTTCTGGTTGGGCGGATGGTGAAAAGTGAGTGGCGTAGTCGGGCATATGGAATACGCTACGTTGTTACTTTCTCTGTTATGGCGTCGGCGGTTCCTTTGATTGCATGGATTCATGGTACATGGGGTTTTGATCGGTTGTTTGGGGTGCTGGCGGTTGCGGCTTCGTTGATTGTTTTTGCTGCGTTGTTATTGCCAGGGTTTGAGCAAGAGAACTCCGTCGGTTAGCTCTAATGTTAACCTGCGCTAATGTACCGATAAGCCATCCAGAAGAAATTAAGCCCGCCAAGCACCAACAAGCATTCAACCAGAACAATATGTTTGGCATCAGTTAAGCGCCTCAGTACACCGCGTCCAATCCACGTGCCCGGGATGGTAGCCAGGCCGAGCAACATACCGAGAAGTACTGTTTGTGAATTAAGTAAATCAGACAACCCGTAAACCGTGCCGCGAACAACATTTGTTGTTAGCGCAATAGCTGCAAGTGTTGCAACAAATGCCTGTCGATTCAAGCCATAGCCTAGTAGCACAGGCATGAGTAACATGCCTGGACCAATTGACACTCCAGATATCGCGCCGTAGATGAATCCAGCCACCGTTAACATGGGATTAGTGGTGCGGATGTTTGATGACTTTGCCCATCGTCGTATCGGGATCGACAAAAGAACAATGGTGCCAAGTAGCAAGGCGATACTCGCGTTAGACAAACGTCCGTAGATGAGTGAAGCTGCGATGATGAACGGCACTGCAGGAATCACAAGTCGTACATAGGCCTGCCAGTCAATCTGTGTGAAGTTAAAAAAGGCTCGAGCACTGTGACTAATAAGCAACGTGATACTGAGCACTGGTACTAAAGACTGAAGGCCCAGAAAAGGTGCAGCTACTGCTGCTAACAAGAACCCACCAGCTATACCGGTAGCGCCGTGCACCATTGATGTCAGGAACGACGCGAAAATCAGCATAGCCAGTGATAGTACGCCAATGTCGTCGAAGATCACATTCATTGTTACTGATTTAAATAGAAGATTAGAAGCGTTGACTTAGACTAACCCAAACCTCTCACAAACGCCCGAATATCCTCCACCAGTAAATCTGGCTGTTCCATAGCCGCGAAATGTCCACCGCGCGGCATCTCGGTCCACTGTGTCACGTTGTAAATCCGTTCAGCATAACTACGTGGCGGCCACGCAAGCAACTCTGCCGGAAACAAAGCACAACCAGTCGGCACTTCGACTCTTTTTCCTTCAGGTGACATTATTCTTCCACCTTCCTCGCGACGTCCATAATAAATCCATGAAGCCGTATTAAAGGTACGAGTAACAACGTACACCATGATGTTGGTCAGTAGCTGCTCCTTTGTATACACGCTCTCAACATCATCGTTTTTTATATCAGACCAGCCATGCATTTTTTCCAGTATCCAGGCCGCCACGCCAACCGGGCTATCCATCATGGCGTAACTCAGCGTTTGCGGTTTGGTTGCTTGCTGGGTGCGATAACCATCCTGAATTATCTGGTCTTTATCAAACTGTTCAGCCCAGGCTATTTCTTCAATTCCTTGAGGCTCGTCTTTATGTCGCATGGTAAGAATGTTGATGTGAATAGCAGAGCATGCCGGGGCGTGCTCATATCCAAGCCAGCTTGATATAGCACCACCCCAGTCACCTCCCTGTGCAATATAAGTTTTATATCCCAATACATTGGTCATTAGCGAATTGAAGATGTCAGCCATTTTTCTTGGACCATAAGGTCGAGGTGGACGACCCGAAAAACCGAACCCGGGTAAAGAGGGTGCAACAACATCAAACGCATCTTCTACTTTTCCGCCGTGTTTTTCTGGATGTGCAAGCAGGTCGATGAAATCCAGAAATTCGACAATGGTACCGGGCCAGCCATGACTGAGTATCAATGGTTTTGGATTGGGCCCACTGCCTTTTTCATAAATAAAGTGAATATCGATTCCGTTAATCGGCGCTATAAAATGTGAAAACTGATTTATTTTCGCTTCTTGTTTGCGCCAGTCAAATTCTGTTACCCAGTAGTCACAGAGCTCTTTCATATAGCTCAGATTGGTACCGTATTCCCATCCACCATCGTCAGGCATTTCGTGCCAAGGGTACTCGCGCACTCGCGTTAGTATAGATGTAAGAGTGTCATCCGGTATAGCTACGGAGAAATGCTTGTATGTACTCATCAGTAAAAATTTTATGCTCCACTACAATAAAAGGTAACTCGAATCAAGCAAGCTAGTAAGAGACAGATGTTATTTTTTTTAGGGACAGTGCTAAATGGCGCCGAGTTCTAACGACTGTACAGGAGTAGTGCTAGTGGATATTTGCTTGTTGTGATGCAGCACTCAGTTGTTTGTTGACTTCTTCGGCTATCAGCTGGATACCTTCATCAAGTTTTTTCAGTGGAACAAACGCGAAACCAAGTCGGAAACTGCGGTTGTCTGCATTCATGCAAAAAATCTCGCCTATATCGATAAGTACACCCCTTGCCCGTAGTCTAATACTCAACTCGGTGGCATTAAATCCTGGTGGACCAGTCAACCAGAATGAAGTCCCACCCAGAGAGCTGGTTCTATGAAGCATACCAAGGTGCTTTGATATTGAGTCGTTCATTACATACCAGCGTTTTTTGTATCGACGCTCGATATTACGAATATGCGAGTCGTAGTAGCCAAGGCGAAAAAATAGTGCAACTACTTCCTGAACAATGGTTGGCGGGTGTCTCATCATAACCCCTCTGACAATGCGCGCCTGCTTGATTATGTCTCTGTGTGCCACCATGAAGCCGAGACGAATACCCGGGGATACTGTTTTTGACAAACTACCGATGTAGACAACGCGGTTTTTTTTATCCTGAGAGCGTAACGATTGTGTTCGGGCATTGAAGTAATTCATCTCTGCCTCGTAGTCGTCTTCAATAATCAGATAGTCATTGGTTTCAGCTGACTTGAGCAGTTGTAATCGCCTTTCCTGAGACATTGTCACCATGGTTGGAAACTGATGGCTAGGGGTGGTAAACACCAACTGACATCCGGTTGGTATAGCGTCAACTACCAACCCATCCTCATCGATAGGTACACCAATAATCCGGTTGCCTGTAAGGTTAAATGCATTTCTTGCGCCGGGGAAACCAGGTTCCTCTACGGCGATAGGTTTGTGCTTATGCACAAATGTTGCACCGATGATAAACAGAGCATTCTGTGCACCCAGAGTGATTAGTATTTCATCTTCATCTGCGTAGATACCACGAGAGCTCAGTAGTCGTTGTCTGAGTTGTTGAGTGAGCTGCCCACTATCACTTTCGACTGAGTCGTCTCGCCAAGCTGGCATTTGAGTTGTGCTAAGTGCCAGCCGAGTGCATTCTCGCCAGCCATCAACTGGGAACAAATCCGGGTCGATCTGGTTATATATAAAAGGGTAAGGATAGCTGGTCCAATTTAGTGGATTGTCAACCGGCACCAGACCAAGAGATTCAAATTGAACGGGAGATGTTGATCGCTCATTCGGAAGCTTTGCATTGATGTCTTCAGCAACCGCATCTGCCTGAACAAATGGGTTAACGTAATAACCAGAACGATTACGCGCAACAATGAGTCCGAGATCAATCAGGCGTCCATAGGCTGCGAAAACGGTGTTTCTGGATACACCGAGTTGTTCTGCCATTTCCCGGCATGACGGTAAACGTTTGTCCGGAGAAAGCGCTTGCGAATTAATCGCCGAGCTAACCAATTCGCATATCTGATCGCGCAAACCCAGGCTCGATTGTTCAGGCAATACGAACAGGGTTTGCGTTAATGATTCTGCCAAAACAGCTCCCTAAACACGTGTTGATTTGGGACTTGCTAACGTGAGTCAATACAAATGTTGTGTAGTCTGTGCCGCATCCATGTGCATCATTCTGTCACTTAATTTGGCGTCTGTCCTCTGATTTTGATTGAACTGTCACTTTAATATCCTTAGCCAATGTGAAAAGATCGCTCAATACAATCGGCGACCAGAGCATTTAAGAGGAGAATAAGTTTATGAAAAGAAAAGAGATTTTTAAGGCCATAGCGGTTAGTGCGGCACTCACGTTTTGCGTACAATCCGCGCATGCGGAAACTGTTCTGAAGCTCGGTACAGTTGGTTTCAAAGGAATGCCAATCGGTGATGCTATTGATCAGGCACTCATTCCGACGCTTGCAGAAGTGTCGGGCGGTGAAATGACTATTGAACCTCACTACCGCAAGTCACTGTGTAGTGAACAAACCTGTGGTGAGCAAGCTAATCAGGGCCTGATCGCGCTTTGGACAAGCTCAACGGCGAATTTTGGTAATTTTGGCACAGCGCTTTCGGTTTTTGATCTGCCTTATATATTCAAGAGTATTGAGGACGCCGATCGTATCTCATCCGAATGGCTCGCAAAGAAGCAATGTGATATTGCTGCAGAAGAAGCAGGTCATGTTTGCTTGACGGTCTATTCTAGTGGCGGTTTTCGTCAATTGGGCAACGCTCACGGCCCCGTTCATGTTCCTGATGATATGAAAGGTATTAAATGGCGTGTAACAAAAAGCCCGATTGAATACACACTTATTAAAAACTGGGGTGCTGTACCGGTACCTTATGATTGGGCGCAGCTATATCAAGGCCTTCAAACCGGTGTTGTGTCGGGTCAGTATGTGGCTACACCGTGGCAACACGTTGCCAAGTTGCATGAAGTAGCCAAGTACTTTACCGAGATTGGCGGGTCCTGGTCAGGTAACCAGTTGTCTATGGACAAACGCCAATATGATGCGCTTACTGATCAGCAAAGAAAGTGGCTGCACACCGCCGCTACAGCCTTTGGAAAGCATGTACAAGAACTTGATCGTAATTGGGTCAAGGCTGGTGAAGATATCATTAAGACCGAGATAGAAGAATGGTACGTACCAACAGAAGATGAAATGAAACTTTGGCGTGCAGGGGCGATTGACGCCTGGTTAAACGCGAAAGGTACGTTTGACCCGGCAACTGCAGAACGAGTATTGCAGGAACAGGGTATGACAGACTTTATTGCCCAGCTAAAAGATGCAGGCGCATTGTAAGTCAGGCTAACTGGTAGTTTGTTGATTCGGAGATGGCGCGGTGATTACCGCGCCATCTTCATTTTTCACATTCGAATTTTCTAGTAAAAAATTGGCAGGCTAGACAACACTTGCCTCGGATAAATAACTCACGATGGAAAGCATTTTACTTCTACTCGTCCTTGTTGTGCTTATCCTTCTCGGTGCCCCTGTTGGCTTTACGTTAATCCTTATTCCCGTCGTCTACATTTTGATAACTGACGCGGCTCCGATGATCTTAATCCCGAGCCAGATGTTCAGTGCCATCGACGCAGTTCCCCTAACCGCCATTCCGTTTTTCATGCTCACCGGTGAGCTAATGACCAGTGCCACCATCACGGAACGGCTGGTCGAATTAAGTCAACGGATGATCGGCCGAATGCGTGGCAGCATGGCGCAGGCGAATGTCCTCGTTTCTATGTTCTTTGCGGGAATGAATGGTTCGGTTGTGGCCGATACGGCAACAGTTGGATCTTTGCTTATTCCAGCCATGAAAAAAGCTGGCTATCCATCAGCTTTTGCAGCGGCCATTACAGCCGTCAGCTCAACAATCGGTGGAATAATCCCGCCATCGATCATGATGATCGTTCTTGCCAACGCAGGTGGTATTTCGGTTGGTGCTCTGTTCGCTGGCGGTATCATTCCAGGTTTGATGATTGGCATCCTGCTGATGATCATCAATTACTTTTTAGCCAGGCGACACAATTTTGAGCGCAGCGATGAGCCGTTTAGCTTCAAAGCACTGGCAAAATCTGTCTTTAGATCTTCTTTTGCCTTACTCATTCCCGTTGTTTTGGTTGGGTCAGTCGTCTTTGGCGTTGCAGGTGTTGTTGAGGCGGGTGCCTTGACCGCAACAATTGCATTGTTTGTTGGTCTCTTTATCTATCGAACAATTACGTGGAGTAATTTTAAAAGCGCCGTTGTGCGTGCGTTTCGCAATTCTGCAATGGTATTTATTATCATTGCGGCCTCGGGTCCGTTCAGCTGGCTACTAACCTCTCTTGGCGCGATTAGCGATCTGGAGCAATGGTTGCTGAGCTATACCCATAATCCGCTGCTTTTTATATTAGTTTTAGTCCTGTTTATCTGTTTGCTTGGAATGGTTATGGATTCGGCAGCCAACATTATTGTTGTTGGTCCGGTATTAGTGGATGTGATGGTGAAGGCTGGTTACCCTGATGTTCAGGCTGCACTCGTTGTCGTTGTTGGCTTTTTAATTGGCTCGGTAACGCCACCGGTTGGTGTGGCATTTTTCACAGCTGGTGCAATTGCGAATGTGCGTCTGGAAAAAGTCGCGGTTGCGATGCTGCCGTATTTAGCGGCGCTCTTTCTGTTGCTGTTTGTCTTGATCGTCGTACCCCAGTTCACTTTGTTTCTTCCTCATTTGTTGGGGTTTGTGTAATGAACACACATGTATTGATCGAAAAACGAGATTGTATGCAAGTGAGCTTCGGATTCTTATCGTTATGATTAGACTCGTTACATGGATAGATGCAGCGGTCAAAAAAACGCTAACCGTTTTTTGCGCAACATTTTTACTGTTGATGGTGGTGTTTGCTGTTTATAACGTAGTCATGCGATATGTTTTTGAGAACCCACCCGTATGGGGTGATCTACTAACTGTACTGAGCAATATCTGGCTGGTATTTTTGGCGCTGGCGTTGACTGTAAGAGACAAAGACCATATAGCTCTGGATTTGATTTATTCCTGGTTGCCGCTAAAAGCTGCTTTTTTTATCCAGCAATTCTGGACTTTAGTCATTTTTTTTCTTGGCTTGGTTATGATCGTATACGGAATAGAAGCGGTAATCACAATGGGCGGGAAATACTGGGAAATGTGGTATTTCGCTTGGGAAAACGGCGAGTTTGTTTTCAAGCCGAATTATATGCCTAAAAAATATGCCATTGCTATCGTGCCGATATCAGGTTTTCTGGTTTGTGTCGCAGCAATTGCATCGATCGTTGAAGACAGTTACAAATTACGAGCGGGAACATATCAACAAGCCAGGGACGACGATTCGCATTCCATTACTAACTAATCATCAAACGGATAAGCCATGCCCGCAGCCATTTTGTCCATCTCGGAGAGCTTGGTGTTCTCTTCTTTAGAGTAGCAAGTGCTTTTCTCACCTTTTATATACATCCACGGTTCGTAATAGTATTTCATGATCGACTTCGGGTCGAATTTGGTGCGGGCAAACGCGTAGTCTCGTTTTAACATCTGCATATTGTCTACGACTTGCTGATGCGACCATTCGTAGGGCTTGTTTTCCATCACTCTGAATATGCCTGGCGACAAACCGTTATCATCTCTGATGAAGCCATCTTTCTTGGTGAATTTTGGTTTGTAACCCTTTTCGTCTTCCCAGCGGAATTCTTTGTTGCACTTACCCGAAGGAGACTGGTGTTCGTGCAGAAAGCCAATGGCATGGCCAAATTCATGTAGTACAAATGCGCGTTGTTTGCTTTTTTTATGACTACGAAGGTCTTGGTAGTTCATGGTGGGTATATTGGCTGGATAGAACGCTTCGCCATCGACTACTTGATCTATATCATTGCCAATAGCTGACCAGTAACCGGTATTCCCGCTTGTTGATTCAAAAGAAATACGGATATCGGCTTTTTTGTTTTTATTTCTGCGTGACCAGCTTCGGAAGCAGCCTTTGTCTTTGTCATGGCCAAAGTCGAATTTTATGTTGGCATGTTTTTGCCATGCCTTGGCCCAGCGCGCAATATCTTTGTGAAGCTCGTAGTCTCCCCCTTTAAAGGCTATGGTGAGAATGCGTCCGGGTTTAAATAGATACCCTTTCGCTATGGTTGCTTGCGTTCGGGCGTTTGCTGACGATGGTTGCGATCGTCTTTTTTTGGCTAATTTTTTTTGTAGTTTTGCCGTTTGCTGATTGGGGATTTTTAAGCTGCAGCCCAATGGATATTGACTCATTCTTCTGCTCCCTGAATAAATGCCCTATGTAAAGGTGGTGGGCAGGTATAGCGACCGATATTGTTAAGATTGAGAGTAGTGCGAATTAATTCGAATGAGTATCACCCGAATGGAGGATATAACGTTTAAATGGCTAAAACTTGAGTAAAGTTGCCGGGTGATTCCACGTGTCCAGTAGCCTAATTAAATCGTCAGAGCGCATTCGAGTGCTATGCGTATTTCGGCATGGATGCAGGTAAATCCATTCCTGATTCAAAAGCGAACTCTCAATATAAACTTGCACCTTTTCGGACGTGTCATTGATTAGTGCCAATGGCGAGACCGAGCCTGGGACAACGCCTAAAAACTTTGCCAGTCTTTCAGTGCTGGCAAAGGCGAACTGCCCACCGGGCAATTGCAGCTTATCCCGTAAACCTTTTAAATCCACGGTACGGTCCTGCTCAACAACCAGCAGAAACATACGGCCTTTTTTGTTGCGCAAAAATAGATTCTTCGTATGGGCGCCTGGTTTTTCGAACGCGACTTTTTTGGACTGCGCAACGGTGTACAGTGGTTCGTGCGTGATTGTTTCATGTTCAATACTAAGAGAATCCATTGCTGCAAGCACTTGTTCAACGGTAGCAGCGGCTTCACCATTATCGAGTGTGAGTTTTTCCGGATCAGGTCTGTCTGAGTGCGTCATCACTTGACTCTATCATCTAATCAATGCCAATATTTTTTTGGATTAACCAAGATTTAATAGTCGCTGGAACTTGAATGGTTGTTATTGGTAAAAAATAATGGAGATAGTATGAGCGAAGATTCTATAGCCGCCAAAGGCTCTTGCCTATGTGGGAAGGTCACCTATCAGGCCTCACTTAAACCCGGGTTGGGAGCGTGTCATTGTGCGATGTGTCGGCAGTGGAGTGCTGGCCCGTTTATGTCCGCTCATGCAATTGGCGCAGTGAAGTTTATAGGTGATGACAATATTGGTGTGTATAACTCTTCAGCCTGGGCGGAACGAGGGTTTTGTAAGCACTGTGGTTCCAACCTGTATTATCGACTTCTTCCGCGACCTGGACTGCCAGAAGGCGAGCTAATTCTTTCCGCCGGTACCATAAACGACCAAAGTGGCTTTAAGTTTGATCACGAAGTGTTCGTCGATCACGCTCCTGGGTGGTATCAATTTCACGACAATAATTCCCGTCGGAGGATGACCGAAGCGGAGCTTTTGGTGTTGTTCGAATCTTCAGAATAGAGCTGTGAGAAAACTTAGATTGTTGAGCTGTTGAAGAGAAATCGGTGATTTATTGCGCAAATAGCGTTAGTATATTGACGAAAATTTGTACCAGGTGATTCTTAAAGTATCGCTAGTACATCGTCAATTCACTACTATAAAGCTCAGATAACTTCATCATGGTTGCTCGTATATTACTGTTTTTAAACAGCTTCATATTGCTGTTTGTATTCACCTCATCTGCACAAGCCGCGACTTTTCTAGAGTCAGGCGGAAAGGTTGTAATCGAGGCAGAATCCTCTGGCGCTACAGGTCAATGGTCGCGCGAGTCTCGTATTGGCGGCGCAAAGGGCGGGGCGTATCTAATTTGGAAAGGTCCGGATTTGTTCAGTGGCAGAGCTGCTGGTCGTGACACTTTGCGCTATACATTTCGTGTGCAGCAGGCCGGCAACTATGAAATGCGCTGGCGCTCCTACATAGGCGAAGCCAACACCAGTACAGAGGCAAACGACAGCTGGGTACGGTTCCCGACTGGCAGAAATATCGGTGGTCAGCACGCGTTGAGTGGCTGGACAAAAGCGTTTCAGAACCAACCGGGTCAGTGGTCGTGGTCTACTAAAACTGTTGATAATGTTGGAAAACCGATAAGGCAGTACTTTTCGGCAGGTGATCATACGATCGAAATATCAGGCCGCTCTCACGGCCATGCCATCGATAGAATTGTGATGTTTCGATATGCGGAGATATCTTATTCGCAAAATAAATTCGACGGTTATGGTGTGTCATCAACTGTGGGTGGAACTCAGTCTCCTGCACCAGCGCCGACTCCAGAGCCAACACCTGAACCAGAGCCGGAACCGACTCCCGTAGTTGAGCCAGAACCAACTCCTGCAGTGGAAACAACCGCTGTGCCACCAGTGTTGGCCGATGCGGATGAGGACAATCAGCAAAACAACACAGTTGAATCCCCGGTGGTATCGGTGGTTGACAATACGCTTAGCTGGAACGCAGTTGAAGCCGTTGCCATTAACGTGCACGGACAAAATGGTGAATGGCTTGAATCACTATCAGGCAGTTCAACCGAGTGGACCGCGTCTGCGAATGGTAACTATTTTATTGTTGCCACTAACGATCAAGGCTGGGAATCATGGGGGCGGTCAAACACAGTTGAAGTATCAGTGATATCTGCACCTGTTGAATCTCAAAATTCAGTATTAACCAGTTTTACCAGTATGGTTTACTCGCTGACTGCTGCTGAAATATTTTGGTCAGTGAATGGCGCCGGAGAGCAATACCAATTCGAACTAGAGAAAAATGGTGTTGTCTTATTCAATGGTTCAGCGCGTAGTTTCTTTGATGATCAACTTGATGCCGGAAGCACTAATCAGTATCGTTTGAAAGTGCTGGAAAACGGCAACGTTGTGGAGCAACAAGAGTTAAGTCTGACAACACAAGCGTTACAAGAGCAGGCGAATACTGAAAGCCCGGATGCGACAACTGATAATGGCACTGATCTGCAACTCAAAGGTGAAGTTTATTCGCAGAGTGCGGTAGAACTGTCCTGGAATCGAAGCTCTCATACTGATGCCGCTTCATTCACTTACAATTTGTATCAGGATGATCAGTTAATTTCCAGTTCAGCTGCTTTAAGCTATTACGTTGACGGGCTCAACGCGGGCCAAACCTATCAATTTGCACTGCGAGCGCAAGATGCTAACGGTGTGGAAGAAGATGCTGGCTCCGTGATGCTGTCTACCTATATGGCCGATGGCTCATCTGTTCTGGCTTTTGGTCAGCCAGGGGATGGGTCAGCGACTTATGGAAATGCTGTTTGGAACAATTTGCCTGATGCAACGCAGCAGCTATTGCCATCAGATTGTGCGTTGAGCGAAGGCTCAAACGGTATTGTCTATTGTTATAGCGCTAGCGACGACCGTCTGTTGGCACGCTCAATTGAGAGTGGTCAGTCTCAGTGGTCTTATCGATTGAATGAGAACAAGTCGGTTGCCATGCTGGAGATGATTAGCAATGAGCGTCTAATGCTGGTTACCGATTCCAAAGCATGTTTTGCGTGTTCAGGCTTTGACGCGAAGCTACTGGGTTTGAACGGTGCCGCGATTTCAAGCACCCGGTTATTTCCAGAGGCCCAGACCAACGACGCCGTGTCTGTTGGAATCGATGGCACTGGACTGCGCTTTGCGCGAAGCACCGATGGCAGTTCTGTATTTGTGGCAGCCAAAAGCTTTAGCTACGTTGACGGAGCAAGTGCTGATAATATCAATGGATGGCTTGAAAACGGTGTGCGTGTTGTTGAACTCGATGCCCAGACCGGGTCTGCAATAAATGCACGGTTTCTCGAAAACGCCGACTTCTCAACCGTAGCTATTACAGACCAATAGTTTGTCCACAAGTGGCATCCGACTTTTGGGTGCCACTTTCCCCAATAAGCAGTTTTACAAGTCTGCAGATCAGGCTTAATTGGTTCTGTGTGCATGGCTGCAACTTCTCTGACGTTTATATCTAACAACGAAGCGACACCGAGTATCGGCAGAAGAGGCCGAAACAGTGCCGTGTTCCGAACTTGCATGCTGTATTGGTTATAGTGTCGGGCTAAGAAACAGATGGATGAGCGCGATGATAGTAAGAAACCTTGAGCAGATAAAAGCCAGTGGTGGTTATCAGGAAAAAAAGGGTGTCTGGTCGAGTGCCAGATATTTACTACGTGACGATGCGGTTGGATTTACACTAACTCAGACCACTTGCGCCGCCGGTCAAAGTATTGAACTGCATTACAAAAACCATGTAGAGGCAAATCTTGTTATTGAGGGGGAAGCTGATCTTACCGATATGGAAACCGAAGTTGTCTATCGGTTAGTGCCGGGAAGCATGTATACGCTCGACAAGCACGATAGGCATCGGCTAGATGTGTTGTCTGAATTAACTCTGGTTTGTGTATTCACACCAGCATTGACCGGTGCGGAAACCCATGACAACGATGGGTCTTATCCGATTCTTTAGTTCAACCTGTATACCGCTCCATTACCCGAGTCAGTTAGTAGATATATAAATCCGTCTGGCCCTTGGCGAACATCGCGTATTCGACCCAATTCTCCGGCTAACAGGCGTTCTTCGTGAACTACTTCGCCTTGCGTTAGTTCTAATCGCGCTAACAATTGATATTTGAGCGCGCCAACGAATAAGTTGCCTTGCCATTGTGGGTATTTTGGGCTGTCGATGACTGCCAAACCAGAAGGCGCTATGGATGGATCCCAGAATGTGGCAGGTTGCTCCATGCCGTTCTTTTCTGTGCCTTCGCCGATTTTTGTACCAGAACCATAGTTAACACCATAAGTAATGACTGGCCATCCATAGTTTTTTCCTGAGAGTACTAAATTCAGTTCGTCACCACCTTGCGGTCCATGTTCATGTGCCCATAATGCTTTGTTTGTAGAGTCGAACACCATGCCTTGTACATTTCGATGGCCGTAGCTGTAAATCTCGGGAAGCACACCAGCGACATTAACGAACGGGTTTGAGTCTGGAACACTGCCATCGTCATTCAGTCGAACAATGGATCCAGAATGGGTGTTTTGTTGTTGTCCGTTTTTTTGATTGCCTCGATCACCGAGGGACACAAACAGATAACCTTGATCATCGAAGACTAGCCTGGACCCGAAGTGACGACCACCACGTGATTTAGGGTTGGCTTTGAAAATAATTTCAACATCGTGTAGTTTATTATCGTTTAGTTTCCCACGCATCACCTCAGTGCCCGACTTTGAATTTTCGCTGGCTGAATACGAAAGATAAACCCAACGGTTTGATGCGAATTGAGGATGCAGTACTACATCAAGTAATCCGCCTTGACCGTTCTCGCGTATTTCAGGCAAGCCGATAACCGGATTTTTCTGTAACTCGCCATTGATAATGCGCCGCAACTGGCCACTACGTTCTGTTACCAGCCAATCGTTTTCGGATATGAACGCGATCGACCAGGGATGATCGAGTCCGGCGGTAATCAGGCTTACGCTCAAGTCATGCTTCTCGGACGATTGAGTGAAAACCGTTTCTGCTGAATCGGCCCGGACGTGCAAACTCAGTGGCAGAATTATTAAAATTCCGAACAGAATGGGTAGCATTTTCGTAGCATTTTTCACGGCCGATTCGCTCCTGAGACGTATTCTCACCTAATTATCCTCCTAGCCTATCAAAGACAGACACAGTTGTTAGTGTATTGTGCCGATGATTCGTTCATGTGTAATAATTGGCTGTCTGCTAAGAGAACCCACCATGGAAGATTATCAACGCGATTTTATCCAGTTCTCGATCGAATCGGATGTATTGCGATTCGGCGAATTTACGCTTAAATCTGGAAGGCTCAGTCCTTATTTTTTCAATTCCGGGTTGTTCAATACAGGTCGTAGTCTGGCGAAACTGGGTCAGTTCTATGCAGATGCTATCGTGAATGCAGGAATTGAATTCGACACATTATTTGGCCCGGCTTATAAGGGGATTCCATTGGTAAGCGCAGTTGCCATTGCTTTGAACGAACACCATGGCATAGACAAGCCTTGGGTGTTTAATCGCAAGGAGGCAAAAAGCCATGGTGAGGGTGGTTCCCTTGTTGGCGCAAAACTTAGCGGCAAAGTACTGGTTATCGATGATGTTATAACCGCTGGCACTGCAATTCGTGAAAGTCTTGAATTAATCAAGTCATCTAATGCCAGTCTTGCTGCGGTGTGCGTCAGTATCGATCGGCAGGAAAAAGGTCAGAACGAACAATCAGCCATTCAGGAAATTGAAAAGGACCATGGTGTTCGCGTTATTACTATTGCACAGCTTTCAACACTAATAGAGTTTCTGGCTGAAGATTCGACAAAGTCTGAAGTGGTTGCAGCCATTGAAAGCTACCGTACTCAGTATGGTGTGGTGACCTGAAATTTGCCGTTCTTTGTTTATCAGCTCAACCTGCGTTGTGTGATAATCGGTCCCTGCCTGAACCAAACATGTTCATGTAGCATTTTGGCTCTTGGCCATTAAATCAATAGGCGTTCTATTATGAATCTGAACCAACCACTTGGCGGTAATGAAATGCCAAGGTTCTCAGGTCCTGGCACCATGATGCGTTTGCCAGCTCAATCTGATGCGAAAGGGCTCGATGCCTGCTTTGTCGGTATCGGTCTTGACATAGGCACATCGCACCGATCTGGAACGCGATTTGGTCCCCGCCAAATTCGGCAGGAATCATCAATGATTCGTCCGTATAACATGAAGATGCAGTTATCGCCGTTTGATTATTTACAGGTTGCAGATATCGGTGATGTACCCATCAACACGTTTAATCTTGATAAAAGCGTAGCAATAATTGAACAGTTCTATGATGACATCAATCTGCACAATGCCGTGCCGTTTACGTTGGGTGGTGACCACACGCTAGTGCTGCCAATCGTTCGGGCAATGGCAAAAAAGCATGGCCCAATTGGCATTGTGCATGTAGATGCCCATGCCGATATAAACGAACATATGTTCGGCGAAAGAATTGCTCATGGCACACCATTTCGTCGCATGGTAGAAGAAAAGCTCGTTAACCCTGAAAAAGTAATTCAGATTGGACTGCGCGCAACTGGCTATGAAGTAGATGATTTTGACTGGTCGCGAAAACAAGGCTTTCGTGTGGTTCAGGCTGAGGATATCTGGTATCAATCGCTTGCACCACTGATGCAGGAAGTGCAAGAACAAATGCAAGACCATCCTGTCTATATCTCTTTCGATATTGATTCTTTTGACCCGGCTTATGCACCGGGTACTGGCACAGCCGAACCCGGAGGCTTAACTTCGCATCAGGGCTTGGAAATTGTACGCGGTACACACGGTTTAAATATTATTGGTGCCGATCTGGTTGAAGTTTCCCCACCCTATGACACGACGGGTAACACTGCAGTACTGGCAGCAAACATTTTGTATGAAATGCTTTGTGCACATGCCAGCCGATTTAAGTCCTGACTACGCAGCAATACTCCCGGAACTACCTGATGGTAACTGACAACACCACTACAAACTTTGCTAAAGACATTTGGCAAAAAGATCAAAACCATTTCACTCATCCATGGCAGCTATTTGATTCATTCCCTGAAGAGGGTTCGTTGATAATGGAGCGCGGTGAAGGCGCTTATGTTTTTGATATTGAAGGCAAACGCTATTTAGATTCTGTAGGTGGTCTTTGGTGTACCAATATTGGCCAGGGCAGAGAAGAGATGGCAGACGCAATAGCTGCACAAGTAAAAAAACTGGCTTATGCCAGTCCGTTTGTTGATATAACCACCGTGCCCGGTGTACAGCTTGCCTCAAAGCTCAGTGATCTTGCACCGGGAAGTTTGAATCATGTGTTGTATAGCTGTGGTGGTTCAACCGCTATTGATTCTGCCTATCGGTTAATACAGTATTATCAAAACTGTCGTGGCCTGCACGACAAAAAACACATTATTGCGCGCGATGCGTCTTATCATGGCAGTACTTACATAGCCATGTCGATTGGTGGAAAGAAAGCCGATCATCCTCCCGAGTTCGACTACAAGCGCGACAACATCCATCACGTGTCAAGCCCGAATTTCTATCGTTCAAGTGGCTATGCATCAGAGCAGGATTTTCTGGATTTCCTGATTGACGAGTTGGAGGGAAAAATTCTGGAACTCGGTGCTGAAAATGTTGCCGCATTCTTTGCAGAGCCCATCCTTGGAGCAGGTGGTGTGATTGTGCCGCCTGCTGGTTATCATCAGCGCACGCATGCGATTTGTAAGAAACACGATGTGCTTTATGTGTCAGATGAAGTGGTTACCGCCTTCGGCCGACTCGGCCACTGGTTTGCATCAGAAGACGTATTCGGATTCCAGCCTGACATCATTACTTGTGCAAAAGGACTCAGCTCTGGCTATTTGCCATTAGGTGCAACCATTTATTCAAACGAGATTCATGCAGTGATTAGCGAGCCCGGGCACGATCGTTATTTTGCTCAAGGGTACACATACTCTGGGCATCCGGTGTGCTGCGCAGCTGCTTTGAAGAATATTGAAATTATGGAACGCGAGAACATGTTTGAAAATGTGCAGGTTGTTGGCGACTACTTTGGTGAGCAGCTGAGGAGCTTGCTTGATCTGCCAATTGTTGGCGAGGTCAGAGGTTATCGTCTAATGCAGTGTGTTGAGTTTGTGGCGAATAAAGACACCAAAGAAAATTTCCCTGAAAGTATGGATATTGGCAAAGTAATCTCTGATTTTGCTGATTCAAAAGGCTTGTTGGTGCGGCCTATCGTCAACCTGAATGTGATGTCCCCGCCACTTATAATTACTAAAGAAGATGTCGATTTCATAGTTGCCACGCTTCGGGAAAGCATCATAGAAGCTATGGGTTCGATTGGACATAGTGGTGTTGAGTATAGCCCCGCGCGGTCCGCTGAATAAGTGAAGCAATCTCCTAAGTTAAACAATTAAGTGAAACAATCTACGCCAGGTCTTGCGGACTACCTCCTGCTCATAGGCCTGGCAGTTATCTTTGGTGCCAGTTTTATATTGACTAATGTGGCCGTAAGCAGTATTTCTCCGCTAACCGTTGCTACCTCCAGATTATTGCTGGCCACGGCAATGCTGTATCCATTGATGCGAATCAAAGGTCAGGCATTTCCTAAAAAAGGGCGTATTTGGCTGTTCATTGTAGCTGCAGCCTTTTTCGGTAATGCGTTGCCTTTCGCTCTGATTTCGTGGGGGCAAGTCAGTGTTGATGCAGGACTCACCGCTATATTGATGGCTGTCATGCCATTGATTACAATCGTGCTCGCGCACGTGACCACTCGCGATGAGAAAATGAATCGCTATAAGCTAATTGGCGTCGTCTGTGGCTTGATTGGTGTTGTGATTTTGATGGGCTGGGATCAACTTGGTGGGTTGGGTGACAACATGATCCGCCAATATGCGATTGCCTTGGGTGCTGTTTGTTATGCGATAAACGCGATTCTGACTAAACAATTAACTGGCATTGCTCGTTTGCCCATGATGACAGCCTTGTTGCTTGTAGCCACTTGCATGTTATTACCGTTTGCGTTGTTACTGGAGAGTCCATGGACCCAAACTCCGACTAGTACAGCGCTTGGCGCTATTGTCGCGTTAGCCATAGGGCCAACAGCGTTGGCTACTTTAATCATTCTGAACATCATTGACCGCTCCGGTGCATCGTTCCTGAGTCAGATCAATTTTATCGTACCGCTGGCAGGGATTTTTTTAGCGTGGTTGTTTCTTGGAGAAGTTTTACCCACCAGTGCATGGATAGCGTTGAGTATTATTCTGGTGGGAATTGCACTGTCGCGCCTTGGCAATGACAAACGTAATCTATGATGCTCTGCGACGGTTACCGCCGCCTGATTGCCGACCACCACCGCCCGAGTGGCGTTTTCTTGGTGGTCGCGGTTTGCGCTCTACCACTGTTGATCCCAGCGCCTCAGTGTGGCCGGTAAAGCCTTCAATTTCAACGCGAGGAATCGTGCGACCAATTAGCTTTTCAATGCCTTTTAATAGTTTTACCTCATCGACGTTGACCAGGGATACCGCCTGGCCAGTACTGCCGGCACGACCTGTTCGGCCAATACGATGAACATAGTCTTCAGAAACATGTGGTAGTTCGTAGTTGACAACATTAGGCAGGTGTTCGATATCTATACCACGTGCGGCGATATCAGTTGCCACTAATACTTGCAGAGAACCATCTTTGAATTGGGCTAATGCACGGGTTCTGGCTGCCTGACTTTTATTACCGTGTATCGCGAGCGCTTCAATGCCATCTTTACCCAGTTGTTCTGCTAGTCGATTAGCACCATGTTTGGTTTTGGTAAACACCAGCACTTGAGACCAGTTGTGCTGCTTGATCAGAGTACTCAGTAGCTCACGCTTGCGGCTCTTATCGACCAAATGCACCCTTTGTTCGACTAGTTCGGATGCGGTATTACGTGGAGTTACAGATACCTCACCAGGATTGTCCAATAAGCTGTGTGCAAGTTTTCTAATGTCGTTCGAAAACGTTGCTGAGAACAACAATGACTGACGCTTTTTAGGCAGCAGGCGCAACACCTTCTTTATATCGTGAATAAAACCCATATCGAGCATACGATCTGCTTCGTCAAGGACGAGTATGTCAATTTTTGACAGGTCCACAATGTTCTGACCTACCAGATCGAGTAAGCGGCCAGGTGTGGCGATAAGAATATCAACCGGCTTTCGCAATGCCATCCGCTGAGGGTTGATGTTCACGCCACCGAATATCACCAGACTTTTCAGTGGCAAGTGTTTGCCGTAAGTCTTTACTGATTCGGCAATTTGCGCAGCCAGCTCTCGGGTTGGTGTCAAAATAAGACAACGTGGTTTGCCCGGCTGTGGGCGTCCTTGATGAGTTTGTGTTAACCGTTGCAACAAGGGCAAGGTAAAACCGGCTGTTTTGCCAGTTCCAGTTTGTGCTGCCGCCAGCAAATCACCCCCGGCAAGCACAAGCGGAATAGCTTTGGCCTGGATAGGGGTTGGCTCGGTGTACCCGGTATCTGCAATAGCATCCAGGAGAGCAGGCGTAAGACCAAGCTCGGAAAATTTTGATAGATCAGACACAGGGGGTAACCGGGGTGAGTTGAGCAGTTGATTATAGACGTATCAGTTGAATAATAATGAGTTAGAACGTGTAAGTTGATGTCAAAAACCAGATGCTGTCCACGCATTTGGATAAATGATCACATTTAATGCTCATCCTGTTCGGCATTGGAGCGGCTGGAATGCATCAACTTACCGCGTTTTAACGTATAAAAGCCTGCAAAAATGATAATTGCAGTGCCTATAAATGTCCAGATGTCGGGTAGCTGATTAAATACCAGAAACCCGTACACGGTTGCCCAGATGATTATTGTGTAATGTATTGGCGCAATGACGGCGACTTCAGCCACCTCCATAGCCCGGATTACCAGTACCTCTGCGATAGCGGCACTTATGCCCAACAACGCAAGCATCACCCAGTGTTTTGCAGACTCTGGCATTTGCCAAACCCATGGTAGTGGCAAGGTAATGACTAAGCTGGCCGTTAGTGCCGTATACGTGATCGTTGTGATGGTCTTATCGGTATCAGCCAGCAGGCGGCCAATGACTTGCCGGGTTGAGAACAATGCTGCCGCAATGACCACCAGCATAACGGCTGGATGGATGACTCCCATCCCGGGGCGAATAATAATTAATGCGCCAACGAAGCCAACAACAACGGCTGTCCAACGGTGAACGCCTACTTTTTCCTTTAGCAATACTGCACCGAGTATGGTGACAAAAAACGGTGCTACAAAACTTGCGGCTATGGCGTCGGCTAAGGGAGCGTAACGCACAGCGAAAACAAATATCAGGCTGGACAAGACGACCAATACACCACGCGTCATTTGCAACGCTGGTTGTTTTGTGTGAAGTATTGAAACACCCCGAATGGCTAAATACAGAAGAACACCGAAAAGCAGACCGGATTGTCGAAACCAGATAATTTGAATTGGATGAAAAACATCGGTCAGCAATTTGGCAAGAGTGTCTCCGGCGGCAAACAGAAACATTGCACACAGCATCAATATAACGCCTTGTCGACTATTGCTACTGCGCACTGGCGGTACAGCTGCGGTCGGCGCGGCGTAGGATACGGAAATGAGTGTTACTCCATTGGTTGGCTTGATATCTTAACCTAATGGCATAGTGATCGGTTAGGCCAGATCAACAGCGGCTCACAGCACGCTCAAAAAAAGAAAATTTTATACAGATTTGAGTGCCTTTTAAGTCCGTAACCAAGATAAGTCCGTTTCGGATCTTAGTTCATGGCAGTGTAAGCAACATGAGTCCACAATCAAAGAAAGCATTTGAATTTCCATAGTATTGCAGATTTTTAATTGACACAAACATGGGTCCGGGTTGCGTCTAGATTTAGCCGTACCTGGGGCCGCTTTCTAGAAAGTTAAATTAACTAAGCAGACCGTCGGCTATACTCTAACAAGGGACTTCTAATGGCCCAATCCAGACGTTGATAGACCGTGTTTGTCGAATTCGTCGCGTCAAAAATACACACGTACTGTGTACTTCGGCTCAGGGTGGTATTAATACCGAATCAATTATTCTACTGGCGCCCAATCAGATTTTTAGGTTCCTTGTACAATAGGAACATCGATTGTCTATCTCTGACTCTCCGCGTATTTCATACATCCCTCAGGAGCACTATGAGTTCATATATCACCACTACCATTCGATGTTCACTCGTGCTGCTTATAATCGCGCCGCTTGTTTCCGGTTGCTCCAGTTCGAGTGATTCTAATCTGGATGGCTCTCAATCGGCTGCTGACGTAAGTGGTTCCATTGAAGATACTGTGACTTCCGATAATGGTGCTAGCGATAGTACAAACGAGATGGAGGATGCCATTATTGGCGATACGGCAAGTGGTGCACAAGCTGAGTCTACCGAAGGTGCAAATGGATCGATCACGGGCGCTTCAGAGCCATCGATACCTGACCCTTTGGCTCAAAACTCCACACGTGTAGAGTTCAGCATTTCGGTTCCAGCATACCAATCCGATACGCTTCAAGTTCGACTAACCTGGGATACCAAAGTACTTAACGCAAGTTGGATTGGTGATGAGCTATGGGCAGCCTCTGATGACTTTCCAACAGACACCGAACATGAGTTAGTTGTTACG